>Ga0315547_1000080_pt1 | contig 111950 bp, 110 predicted proteins | sample SalMarSW160240MG_2_FD_202542 | JGI IMG/M metagenome (GOLD analysis project Ga0315547, IMG submission 202542) | Salt marsh sediment microbial communities from the Plum Island Ecosystem LTER, Massachusetts, United States - Salt Marsh Sediment SW1601-240 ...
CGACAAAGAGAATGGTGCTTTCCTCCCTGGTGATATTGTTGACCAGGTGGTGCTTTATCCGGCCGCCGGTGCACATGCCGGAGCCGGCAATTATAATGACACTACCATCCATATGGTTTATCGCCTTGGATTCGTCGACGGTTCCAACCAGATTCAAACCGGGGAAGTCAAAGGGCGAACTTTGCTGGCGCAGAAGTTTTTTCATTTCTTCGTCAAATAGTTCGGGGTGGCGCTCAAACACGCCGGTAACCTCCACCGCCATGGGGCTGTCAACGAAAACCTTAAGGTGGGGGATGCGGCCCTCGAGCCGGAACTTGCTTAGATAATACAGAAGCTCCTGCGACCTCTCCAGGGCGAAGCTGGGTATAACTATATTACCGCCTCTTCTGACGGTGGTATTTATAGCCTCGGCGAGCTGGTTGGCCGCATCTTGGGGACTCTCGAGCAATCTATCACCGTAGGTGGACTCCACTATGACATAGTCCGCCTCGTCGAAGAGGGTTGGGTCATTAAGTATCGGCTTGTTCCGCCGGCCGATGTCTCCGGAAAATAGGATTGTCCTGGCCTCTCCGTTTTGTTCTATCTTCAGCCTGACCATGGCCGAGCCCAGGACGTGCCCGGCATCGTAGAAAGTAGCCTCAACGCCATCACCTATCTGGACATTCTGACCGTATTTAACGGGGGAGAATAATGGAGACACAGCTTCGGCGTCGTCCCTGGTGTATAGTGGAATCTCGGGATAGGGGGCTTTCCGGCTTTCCTTTTTGTGTCGGCGCCTTTTAAAATCGGCGTCTTCCTCCTGTATCTTTCCCGAATCCAGCAGCATTATCCGGGTGATTTCGGAAGTAGCCCCTGTACAGTAGATGGCCTGATTAAAGCCTTCCCGGACCAGCCTAGGCAACAAACCGCAGTGGTCCAGATGGGCGTGGGTCAGCAGTACTGCGTCTAGACTCTCTGGAGGAAACAGAAAGGGCCCCCAGTTTCGCCCGGCTAGCTCTCTCTCCTGATAGAGGCCGCAGTCCACCAGGAATTTTGCATTATTTATCTCAATTAGGTACTGTGAGCCGGTGACGTTCTGTGCTGCCCCCAAGAAAGTTAACTTAATATTCATGTCTCTTTAGACCGGGTTAATTCTACCACAGTGAGGGCACCTGACCGTTGGCTCTTTGAATCTGGGTGGCACTCTCAATCTGGTGCCGCAGTCGCAGGTGATAGTCTTATAGTTGCCCAGGCGCCACATCAGGTCTGAGGTCTCGCGCGCCTTTTCTATCTTGTCCGGTTCTTTGGATACTGCTTCTGCTTCAGCTGGCCGCAGTCTGGTAGGGTGGCTGAGAGCCAGGGTGGAAGCCGGAATAACCCCCACCCCGGTCCCGTGGACCTGCTGGTAAACCCGCTCGTAGTCGGCAAAGGAAGCCCCCGCCATGGAACGCAGGATGCGGATTCTCTCCGAAATGGGCGGGTGGGTGCTGGTGAGATTGCTGGCCGGCCGGCTCTCCCTGCGGAAGGGGTTCATAATATACATCGGCGCCGTGGCCTGATTTGCCGATTTCAACTGGGTGGTTGAAGTCGCAATTTTCTCCAGCGCCGAAGCCAGCCCCTCGGGGTACCGGGTATAGAGGGCCGAAGAGGCATCAGCCATATACTCCCGCTTCCGGGAGATGGCGAAGTAGATGAGCTGGGCCATAATCGGGGCCAGTATTATCAGGACGATGGCTACCACCAGGATTATTATCTGGGCGCCGCCGCCCCCGGATGAGGAGCTCCTTCGGCTCCGGGCCATGCCGCCGAAGAACATGAAGCGGGTGGCATACCAGGCCAGAATGACGATAGTGCCGAGCAGGACGCTGCTGATGGCCATTAGCAGCACGTCGCGGTTCTTGATATGGGCTATTTCGTGGCCGATAACGCCCTGCAGCTCGTCACGGTTGAGTTTCTGCAGTAACCCGGAGGTGATGGCCACGGCGGCCTTGTCAGCGTTGCGGCCGACGGCGAAGGCGTTAGGCGCCGGGTCATCAATGATATAGATGTCAGGGACTTTTTCCAGACCGGAGGCAATCTTCATCTCCTCAACAATGTTGTACAGGCGGGGGTGGTCATCATGGCTGATCTTTCTGGCCCGGGCCAGTCCCAGCAGGATATTGTCCCCCTGGTAGTAGGCAATCAGGCTCATCACCCACCAGACGATAAAGGCGATGATGAGTCCCCCGATACCGTTATCAAAGAAGATTATGCCCAGAAGGTAGCCGATAAGCAGCAGCAGTACCCCCATGCCGATGACAAGTACCATCGACCTTGTCTGGTTCGACCTGATCTGTTCCCACATGCTCTAAGTCTGGCCGGTTCTAGGTGAAGCTTACCTTCGGCGCCTTTCTCTCCTCTTCCACGGCAACCTCAAAGAACTCGCCGGCCTTAAAACCGGTCATGCCGGCGACCATGTTGGAGGGGAACATCTGAATCTGGTTATTGTATTTCAGGACGGAATCGTTATAGTACTGGCGGGAAAAGCTTATCTTGTTCTCGGTTGAGGTGAGCTCTTCCTGGAGGGCCAGAAAGTTCTGGTTGGCTTTGAGGTCAGGGTATCTTTCGACTACTGCCAGCAGCCGGGCTAGAGCCGAACTCAGCTCGCCCTCGGCCTTGCCCCGTTCGCCGGCTCCGGCCGAGGCCATCTGCTGGGCCAGGTTGCGGGCTTTGGTCACCGCTTCCAGCGTCTCCCGCTCGTGTTTCATATAGCCTTTCACCGTTTCCACCAGGTTGGGGATGAGGTCGTACCGCCTCTTTAGCTGGACATCAATCTGCGCCCAGGCGTTCTTTACCTGGTTGCGCCACCCGACCAGCCGATTGTAGATAGCAATTAATATAACCAGAAGGACGACGATGATGCCTGCAATAACCCAAACAGCTATCATAATAGTGTACCTCCTTTTTTCTGGGGTCTATTCTTCAGTTTTAAATACATCTTGCAGGAAGGCGAAAATCTCCTGCTGGGGGCTCGGCTTTTCCCCCGCTTTACTGGCCAGCTGCCCCACCAGCTGAGCCAGCTCGCCGCCGTCAAACCAGAGCCCATCTCCCTGCTGGCAGACATCAAGGAGTATGTGGGGCTCCTGCCCGATTAATACCTTCTTCATTTTCTTAAGGCATATCGGGCATTTGCGCTTCTTTTCCGCCGACCTGGCTTCAGTGGAGTCGGCCAGATTAGCCAGCAGTGGTTCTGGCCCCCCAAGCCCCGCAGATTCGAGCAAAAGCTCAAGCTCCCCAGAATCGAACCAGACGCCGCGGCAGCTGGTACAGTAATCAAGCTCAATCTTACTATGCTCAACCACTATCATGTCGCTTTTACAGGCCGGGCATATCATCTACGATAATCCTCACCGCAAAATGGCTTTATTGAATAATTATATATCAAAGCGGTTTTATTTAACATATTCTGAAGAAGTGTTACCTAATAAAATTGCATTCTGCAACGCTGAAAAAATACTAAAAGCTCTAAATGTGCAAACTTTATGTGATCGTTTGCCAACGTTTTGCCAACATACTGGATAACATAGGTCGGCAGCAGATATAACTATAAGGTATAAAGATTAAGCTGGCTGCCGAATTGATATACTATACCCCGATAGGGTATAATCACCCCGGTAGTATCATTATCCTATTTTATCACATTCAAAGTGCCTTGGCGCAAACTTCTCGTAAAGGAGGTGACCGTGGAAGAATTTGAGCCCAAGATAGTCGGCTTCTTTTGCAACTGGTGCTCCTACGCCGGCGCCGACCTGGCCGGCACATCGCGAACAAAATATCCGCCCAATTTGAAGATCATCCGGCTGATGTGCTCGGGCAGAGTAGACGAAAGGCTGATAGCCAAAGCCTTCACCGCCGGTGCTGATGGCGTGTTGATCTGCGGCTGCCACCCCGGCGACTGCCACTACCAGAAAGGCAATCTCAATGCCAGGAGGAGAGTTGTAGGACTCAAGCCCTTCCTCGAGGCGATAGGTGTGGACAGCCAGAGGCTGCGGCTGGAGTGGATTTCGGCCTCGGAGGGGCCTAAGGTAGCCAAAACCGTAAAGAGTTTTACCCAGACCATAAAGGAGCTGGGTCCAAGTCCGTTTAGCAGGAGGCAAGATGAGCATTGAGTGTGTACCCACCATATGTCCCTATTGCAGTTGTGGCTGCGGCATCAACCTGATAGTTAAGGACGGCAAGATAATCGGCCAGGAGCCCTGGAAGGAGCACCCCGTAAACGAAGGGGCCAACTGCCCCAAGGGCAAGAACGCCTACGAGTTCCTCTACAGTGAAGACCGGCTAAAAAACCCGCTTATCAGGAAGAACGGCAAACTCCAGGAAGCCTCCTGGGATGAAGCCCTTGAACTTATCGCTTCCAAGCTAAAGGAAGCTAAACCAGAGGACTTTGGCTTTATCGCCTCATGCCGAAACAGTAATGAAGATGCCTATGTAATGCAGAAGTTTACCCGAGTAGTGATGGGCACCAATAATATAGAATACTGCGGCAGATTGTGCCATTCCCCGGCAGCGGCAGCCCTAATCCCGGCCATGGGCTCAGGGGCAATGCAGACCTCCCAGCCCGAGATTGAGCTTGCCGACTGCATCTTCCTGGCCGGTGTTAACCTGCGGGAAACCTTTCCCCTGATAGCCCGCAGGGTACTCAGGGCCAAAGCCAGAGGGGCAAAGGTTATCTACACCGACCCAAGGAAGACTACCACCGCCCGCCATCTGGCTGATATCCACCTGCAACTAAGGTCGGGCACAGACGCCGCCCTGATAAATGCCATGATGAGTGTTATCCTGGCGGAAGGGCTGGAGGATAAGGAGTTTATCGCCTCAAGGACCGCCGGGTTTGATGAACTACGCGACTTTCTGGCCAAGGTAGACCTGAAAGAGGCGGCGGAGATAACCGGTGTACCTGTAGAAAAAATCAAGGAGGCAGCCATCACCTATGCCAAGGCAGAAAGGGGCTGTATACTCTATGACCAGGGTATGTCCCAGCATTATGTTGGCACTGACAACGTCAGGAATCACGCCAACCTAGCCCTTCTCTGCGGGCATGCCGGCAAACCAGGGAGCGGGGTAAACTCAATGAGGGGGCAGATAAATGGTGAGGGCAGCGGAGATATGGGCTGTTTATGTGTTTTCTACCCCGGCTTTAAGCGCGTTGGCGAGGACTCGGCCAAGGTCTTTGAGGAAGCCTGGGGAGTAACTAACCTGCCCACCAAGCCCGGGATTACCTATATAGACATGCTTTACAAGTGTCCTTACCTCTATATTGTGGGCGGAGACCCGATGATGGTAGTACCCGATGTTAATAACGTGAAGAAGGCTTTAGAGCAGGCTAATTTCCTCGTGGTTCAGGATATATTTCCTACCGAGATAAGTAAGCTGGCTCATGTGGTGTTGCCGGCGGCTAGCTGGGTAGAGAGGGAAGCTACCCATACCTGGATAGACAGGCGAGTGCAAAAGATAGAAAAGTTGGTTGACCCACCTGGTGAGGCCAGACCCGACTGGCAGATAATCTGTCAGCTTGCTGAAAGAATGGGCTACAAAGATAAGTTCAACTACTCCTCGGCTGGTGAGATATTCGAAGAAATCAGGCGCTGCGTGCCCCAGTATAAGGGGATTAGCTACCAGAGGCTCAAGCAGAACGTGGGCGGAATCCACTGGCCCTGTCCTTCAGAAGAGCACCCCGGAACTCCCTCCATGTTTTTGGAGAAATTTAATACCCCTGACGGCTTAGGGCACTTTCAGGCGGTGGAGTACAAACCCCCGGCCGAAGTACCCGATGAAGAATATCCCTACTTTCTAACTACCGGGAGGAGCATATTCCATTATCATACCGGGGTAATGACGCGGAGGACGCCAAAGCTGATTGACGAAGTCCCTCGGAGCTACGTCGAGGTCAACCCCGAAGACGCCGACAAGGCGGGCGTCAAGGATAAGGATATGGTCACCCTGACAACCAGGCGGGGCACCATGGAAACTGAAGCCAGGGTAACCGACGAAGTGCCCCTGGGACTGCTCTTCGTTCCCTTCCACTTCGCCAATGCCTGTGCCAATGTGTTGACAATCTCAGCATTAGACCCCAGTGCTAAGTGTGCCGAAACCAAGGTATGTGCCGTTAAGATGGAGGTGAAAGCGTGAAAGGAGACCTGTATATCGCCCGTTCTACGGATAAGGCAATAACCGAGAAAGCCGAATACGGCGGCGCCGTTACCGCCCTGCTCAAATTCGCTTTGGAAAACAAAAAGGCGGACGCCGTGGTGGCGGTCAAAGCCAGGGACGGCAACCGCTATGACGCAGTGCCCGTGGTCATAACCGACCCGGCGGATATAGCTGAAACCGCCGGCTCGCTTCACTGCGCCTCGCCCAATATAGCCCGCTTTCTCAAGGAATACCTGGATGGCGCTGCCGGCATGAAGATAGCCGTTGTCGCCAAGCCCTGTGATGCCAAAGCCATTATTGAGCTGGCCAAGAGAAACCAGATTAATTTAGATAACCTGATTATCATCGGGCTTAACTGCACCGGCACCCTACTCCCGGCTAAAGCCAAGGCACTGTTCCGGGAGGCGTTTGAGGTAGACCCCGCCGATGTCATCGGCGAAGATATTGAAGACAACGAGCTGATAATCAAGCTCAAGGACGGCAGCGAAAAGAAAAAAGACCTAGCCGAACTGGAGGAGAAGGGGCTGGGGCGGCGCGACAACTGCCGCCGCTGCGAGACCAATATCCCGGTGATGGCTGACATCGCCTGCGGCAAGTGGGGCACCAAGGATAAAGACTCAACCTTTATCGAGGTCTGCTCGGAAAAAGGGGCGCAGCTGGTTGAGGACGCCGTCGCCGCCGGTTCTATCAAGGTAGAGACGCCAACCGCCGACGCCATAACCGCCCGGGAGAAAAAAGACCAGGCGGCAAGGGAACTGGCTCAGCGCTGGCAGGAGAAGGACTTCGCCACCCTGGAAGAGATGAGCCGTGACGAGAAATTTAATTACTGGTCGGAGCAGTTCAGCCACTGCATCAAGTGCTACGGATGCCGGGACGCCTGTCCCATCTGCTACTGCCAGGACTGCTTCCTGGAGGCAGACCGCGGTTTAGTGCCCCCCGGAGAAGTCCCACCCCACATGCTCTTCCCCATGGTCAGGATTACCCACGTCATGGACTCCTGCGTAAACTGCGGGCAATGCCAGGACGCCTGTCCCATGGAAATCCCCCTTTCCCGCCTGATATTTCTCCTGAGTAAGAAAATAGGGGCTATTTTCAACTACGAGCCAGGCATGGATGCCAGCCAGATGCCGCCCTTAAGAACGGTTACCGATAAAGAATTAACCGTTGAAGGCGTCGAGATTACCCTTTAGTCTCCCGCCGCCGGTCCCGGGTTGAGAGAAGAGGAACACCCGCTGCGGTAAGTGTACCGAGGTCTGCGCCTATAACACCATCGCCGCTCTCGGTGAGGTTGTGACCGCCATGGGTGAGGCTCTAACTCAGGCGGTATTAGCCGAGGTCAAATAAGATAGGAGTGAAGGCAATGTCTTCATCTTGGGAACAGTTTGAGGAACTAATTAAACAAGAAATGAGGAAAATCTACTCTGAAGCCGTCATCGAGCACGGCATGAACCCGAGGAACCTGGGGGAACTGGAGGATGCCGATGGCTTCGGGCGAGTGACCAGTTCCTGTGGTGACAGCATGCATATGTGGCTCAAGGTGAAGGGCGGCACCATAAGCGGTGCCAGTTTCATGACTGATGGCTGTGGCACCAGCATCGCTTCCGGCAGCATGGTAACCGAGCTGGCCAAGGGGAAAAGCATCGCTAAAGCCCTTAAGATAAGCCAAGAGGAAATCCTGAAAGCCCTGGGAGGGCTGCCTGAGGAAAGCCAGCACTGTGCGCTTCTGGCAGCGGATACGCTAAAGGCGGCTATCAAGGACTACCTAGCGTCGCAGAAGGAGCCACGGAAGAAAGCCTACCACTAAAAAATTGCTCGCTAGAGGTACAGCATAGTGGCTAGTTCTATTATATATGGCCCGGTTTCATCCTGGAGGCTGGGCAGGTCGCTGGGTATCGACCTGTTATCTACCAAGGGAAAGACATGCTCATTTGATTGCCTCTATTGCCAGCTGGGAAAGACGGTTAACCCTGAGGTGGAACGCAAAGAATTCGTCAGCCTGGACAGACTCGCCCGGGAGTTGAAAGCGGTAGAAGGTATTGCCGCCGATTACGCCACCTTCTCCGGGATGGGTGAGCCGAGCCTGGCATCCAATTTAGGCGAGGCAATAAGGCTGGTGAAGTCAACCCTAAAACTACCAGTAGCAGTCCTTACCAATTCTTCCTTAATACCCAGAGAAGACGTACGCCACGAGCTTGACCTGGCTGATGTGGTTGTAGCCAAGGTTGATGCGCCGACTGAGGAGATTTTTCGTAAAATAAGCCGTCCTGTCGGAAGTCAGACACTGGCTGAAATCCTGAAGGCGCTCCAACTCTTTAGAGAAGAGTACCACGGGAAGCTCGCTCTCCAGATGATGTTCATTAAGGCAAACAAGGGCTACGCTGTGGGCATGGCAAAAATAGCCGAGCAGCTTTCTCCTGATGAAGTACAAATAAATACACCTCTGCGTCCCTGTGGCGTGACTCCACTGTCACCCGAAGAGGTAGCTGCTATAGAGCGTAAATTCAGCAATGTTCAAAATGTGTTTACGGTATATGGGGCATCAAAGCTGGAGGTTATGCCATTTGATTTAGCGGAAACATTACGGCGCCGCCCCAGGCTTTAGTAGCCCTGTATGGCTGTGGCAGGCAAAAGTGGTGCCAATACACCGTTTGATAGACAAGCTCTAGGCTGAAGGCCTGCCCTGAAATTAAAACCAAATCCTGTACAAGTAACTTGCAGTATGTTAAAAGGTAGGCATCTATGAAAGAAGAGCTCTTGAGCCAGCTGGCTGAAATTGTTGGCCAGGATTACGTGTCAAACCGCCCCGAAGAGTTATATCTCTATTCCCGTGACCCTGGGGCACAGAAGCCGCGTAAAGCCGACTACGTTGTCATGCCAGGAACCGTGGCTGAAGTACAGCAGATAGTCAAGCTGGCAAACCAGGAAAAGATTGCCATTACACCGATGGGGGCAGGGCTGACCTTATCGGCTCTGACCGTCCCGGTCAGGGGCGGCATCGTACTGGACATGAAAAGAATGGATAGTATCATTGAGGTAAATGAAGCCAGCCGTTACGCCGTAATTGAAGCCGGTGTCACCCAAGCTGCTTTGAGAGCCTACCTTGAGAAGAATCATCCCCAACTTCAGCACTCAACCCCCGAGTCACCCCCTACAGCCACTGTAGCTGGCAATATACTGATTCACGGACACGGTCATCTCACGCCGAGATATGGCGTTAACTCACAGATGGTCAACGGCATGGAGGTGGTTTTACCCACCGGTGAGGTATGCAAACTGGGCTCTGGTTCGGTAAGTCCCAAATGGTTTAGCCGGGACCCCCTCCCTGACCTTATGGGTCTTTTTCTGGGCTGGCTGGGAACGACCGGCATCGTCACCAAGCTATCAATTCAGCTTTTCCCCAAGCCTGCCTTCAGGGACCTCCTGCTGTTCGTTTCCGATAGCGCCGAACTGATTCCGCAGATTATATCCGAACTCAGCCAGGTTAACCTGCTGGAGAACTGTTTTATCATCAGCCAGGAGAAGCCGAGATGGGCACAGCGCATCTATTACATTATCGTCGTTTCCGGGGAATCGGAGGCGGAGTTTGAAACCAAAAAGGAACTGCACGAGCGGATTTTCCGTAAACACCGGGATAATGTGTCGCCGGTAAACGAGGAACCGGCGCTTACCCCGCTGCGGGAGAGATTTCTCGGTGTACCCCCATTCGCGGCAACTGCCGCTGATTTCAGGAAAGGCGGTGGCTTCGAATACACTGGAGCCATACTGCCGATAGAGGTAACACCCCAGGCCTGGCAGAGCGGGATTGAAATTGCCCACAAACACGACCTGCTGTACCAACTCGGAATACAGCTTCTGCCCAATGGCCATAGCGTTATGCTGGCTTACTCCTACCCCTTTAACCGCGCCGATGAAGGGGAGGCCGAAAGAGCCAGGAGCGCCCTAGATGAAACCAATCGGCTAACCCTAGAGCTGGGCGGGGTGGTCTGGAAGCCGGAACTCCCGGCACAGAAACTAATTCTGGAAAAAATGGACGCCAATACCCGCCAATTGATAGACAGAATAAAGAAAACACTGGATCCGAACAATATCCTGAACCCGGGAAACTGGGAGGTGAGCTAAATTTCTCTACAAGATTATAAAGACGCAATCTATAGATGCTTTGGCTGCGGATACTGCCAGCTAACCCTGGATTATTCGGAGTTTAACTGCCCCATTTACAATAGATTCCGCCTCAAAAGCTACTCGCCGGGCGGCCTGATGTGGCTTATACGAGCCTGGATGGAGGGAGAAATCAAGTGGTCCGAATCACTGGGCAAAATACTGTATTCCTGCACCACCTGCAATAATTGCGTCCAGAGCTGCAAGTTCCCCTTTAGCAGTAATATTGTCAATACAATAATAGCGGCCAGAGAAGAGGTGGTGGCCAACGGGCTGGTTATGCCCAAGGTAGCCCGTTTTTTCCATAATATTGAAGCCTATGGCAATCCCTACCGGGAACTTAGAGAAAACCGGGGTAGATGGGCTGAAGGCGTGGGGATAGAGCCTTATACCGGCCAGGAATTCCTCTATTATGTTGGCTGCGTCGGTTCTTTTGATGAGAATGGACAGAGAGCCGCCAGAGCGCTCGGTGAACTATTGCTTGAGGTCGGCATTTCTTTCGGCATCCTTGGTTCTGCCGAAGAGTGCGATGGCAATGAAACCCGCTTACTCGGCGAGAGCCGCATTTTCCAGATGCTAAGAGACAAGAACACCGAGCTTTTCCAAAAGGCCGGGGTGAAGAAGATTATAACGCTTTCCCCTCATTCCTATAATGTTTTCCGAAACGAATACCCCGCTGGATTTGAAGTATTCCACTACACCAAGATACTTCGTGACCTTATTGAAGAGGGAAGACTAAAGCCAACTTCAAAGCTCAACACGAGAGTGACTTATCATGACCCCTGCTTTCTGGGGAGACACGCTGGTGAATATGAAGCGCCGCGGGAGATCCTAAAGGCAATCCCGGGGGTTGAACTGATAGAAATGGAAAGGAACCGTGAGAATTCCTTCTGCTGTGGTGGAGGTAGCGGCAATTTCTACACCGATTTCTTTGGTGGTGGCGAAAATAGCCCATCAAGAATTAGAGTGAGAGAAGCCTATAAGACCGGCGCTAACATCTTAGCGGTAGCCTGCCCTACCTGTGCCGTAATGCTCAGTGAAGCGATAAAAGACGAGGGAATAGAAGAAAAGCTAGTCGTTAAAGACATTTCAGAGATTGTAAAAGAGTCCGCCTTTCCGCGCAATTCCAAGTGACCGGGACTAACTTAGCCTCCCTCCACCAGCAATTTCCTCAACTCAATCACCATCTCCGGCACGTCAATCTTCATCGGGCATCTTACCTTGCACCGCCCGCAGGTAAGGCAGGTATAGGCCAGTGCCGCTGCTTTTTCCCTATCGCCGGTTATCATAGCCGCCCATATGGCGCCGATGCCGGCAAAGTACTTGTCGCCAAAATGACCGGCCGTTACCCCAAATACGGGACACTCGTAGAGGCAGCCGCCGCACCTCAGGCAGTAGAGTACCTGACGCAGCTCCGGATGCCGGGCTAACTCGGTCCTGCCCCCGTCCAGAAAGATTACATGAAACTCCCCGGGGCCGTGGGCGCCGTAGGTTATCACTTTCTCGATATCGCCGGTGCTGCTCGGCCCGGAGATGACACTGATATACTGAGGGATAGTATAGTTGGCATATCGCCAGGTAACCTCAGACACCTTCCAGGCCTCATTCAGGGTGGGCACCAGTTTCTCCATACCAACCAGGGCAATGTGAACCGGCGGCGCGCTGGTGGTCAGGCGAATATTACCCTCATTCTCAATAAGAAACAGCGAGCCGGTCTCAGCAGCAACCACATTAGCGCCGCTAATACCGATGTCCGCATTAAAGAACTTCTCCCTGAGTAACTTCCGGGCGGTGGCTACCAGTACCTCGATATCAGCCGGCAGTTCCTCACCGGTAATCGCAGACAGAAGCCGGGCGACATCTTCCTTGGGCACGTGAACCGCCGGCGCCAGGATGTGCATCGGCTTTGAACCCAGCTTCTGCACAATAAACTCCCCCAGGTCGGTTTCGTAGACCTCGTTACCCTTCTCCTCCAGGTGCTCCCGCAACCCTATCTCCTCGGAGGTCATGCTCTTAGCTTTGACAACCAGTTTGCCGCTGCCCACCAGCCCCCCGATAATATTCAGCGCATCGTCGGCGGTTTTAGCTATATAGGCTTTACCGTGGTTAGCCTCTATGACCTGGCACGCTTGCTCCGCCAGCTGGTCCATCTTACCGATGGCTTTTTCCTTTATCTCCCTGACCTCTTCCGCCAGCTCGACGGTCTGGGGAAATTCTTTAAGGGCTTTATCAACATTAGCCCGATATCGCTTGATGGCTCGTGATAGCGCCAGCCTTATCCTCTCGTTATGGGCGGCGTCCATTATTTCTTTCTTGTACTCGCCAAAGGCAGACATTCTCTTCACACTCCCATAGCCATAGCCACTACCTGTGCCAGGTCGAGGACTTCCACGTCCTTAGCTTTCAGCACTTTAAGCCCCTCTTCCAGCTGCATAATACAGCCGGGGCAGTGGGTAACGATAATCTGAGCGCCGGTTTCAACCAATTCCTTAGCCCGGTTTACCGCCAGAATCTGGCTCAGCTCCGGAAAAACCACCTCAAAGCCGCCCCCGCCCCCACAGCAAGTAGACCACTCCCCATAAGTCCGGTCGGGCTCCACCAGCTCAATACCGCGGATAGACTTGAGTATCCGGCGCGGCTCCTCGATAAGCCCCAGGTAGCGGGAAAGCTGGCAGGGGTCATGATAAACCACCTTGACCTCACGGGGGAAGCGCAGCTCCCTATCCTTAATCCCCTCCAGCACCACCTGTAAAAAATGCGTCACTTCCAGGTCATACCCCGGGACATGTTTGGGAATCAGCTCAGCCAGGGTATAGGTGCAGGAAGGAACGATGCCGATAATTCGTTTCACGCCGCGGGATTTTAGATTTTCGTATAGATTCCGGGCATTCCGGACAAAATCTTTTTCCAGCCCGATATAGTGTAAGAGCCCTCCGCAGCACGGCTCATCCTCGGCCAGATAGCCGAACTCAACCCCCAGGTTTTCAAGAACTCTGACCGCGTCCCTCAAGGGTTGGGCGGAGGAGTCGTTATTCTTTGCCGCCAGCCGGCGGTACAGCTGCGCCGGGTCAATGCCCAGCTTCTTCTGAAAACCGGCCAGACCCATGGGCAACTCGGCGCCGATGGGGCTTTTATCCAGCTTCCTTATTAAAGACATCAGAGACTGCAGGCTGGCGTTATACTGATAGCCGCAACCGGCGAAGAATATGGTCTCGGCTGCTTTGGGCAGGTTGAGTTCTTTAGCCCACCTGGCCCCGGTTTCCCTGGGAGCGCCCAGCAGGTTCTGCCTAGAGATGATGTTATCGGCTACATAAGCCAAGCCGGGAGGAATTAAACCTTTGCTCTTTTTACTCATCTAATATACCAAACGGCTTAAAGCCAAATAAATGTTAATCCGGGAGTCATATGTTGGAATCAAGGCCGTTAAGAGTGATTCAGATGCCTTTGAACCAGCTCCACCACCTCTGACGGGTACATGGCAACATCCACGCCCACCTCCCTGAGAGCGGCCATTTTACTCTGGGGTATTCCCATGCCATGCTCGCCTTGAATGATGGCGCCGGCATGCCCCATCCTCTTGCCTTCGGGGGCGTTGTGGCCGGCAATATAGGTCACCACCGGTTTGGTCATCCAGCGGTCGATAAACTGAGCCGCATTCTCTTCCTGAACACCCCCCACCTCACCGACAATCACCACCAGGTCAGTGCCCGGGTCTTTCTCAAAGAGCCTCAGCAGCTCAGGTATGCTGGTAAATACCACCGAGTCAGCCCCCATACCGACCACGGTACTCTGGCCGAGGCCAGCGGTAGTAAGGTTGATGCTTATCTCATAAGACAGGGTGCCGCTCCGGGAGATGATGCCGACGCGGCCGGGGGTAAACATATTACCCGGCATTATCCCCATCTTGGCTTGACCGACGGTAATAATCCCGGGAGTGGTGGGGCCGATAAGCCGCACCTCGCGCTCGCTGGCATACTCCCTGATTTCCATAGCATCATGAACCGGTATGTGCTCGGTAATGACCACAATCATACTGACGCCGGCGTCAATAGTCTGCAGGGCGGCTTCCCTGAACGCCCCCGGGGGAACAAAAAATACCGAAGCCTCGGCGCCCCGCTCAGCGACGGCCTCGGCGACAGTGTCATAAACCGGCACCCCCTCTACCTCCTGACCGCCTTTACCGGGGGTAACGCCGGCAACTATTTTGGTGCCATACTCCAGCATCCACTTGGTCTGGACTCGCCCTATCCGGCCGGTAATACCCTGCACCAGAACCTTGGTCTCCCCATTCAGCAGGATACTCACTTACCATCCCCCAGCAGGCGGGCAAGCTGCTCCACACCCTTCTCCGTGGATACGTCACTGACCACATGGACGCCATTATTCTGGAAAATCTCCCAGGTCTCCTCTTGGTGATTACCCAAGGCTTTGGCCACCACCGGTATGGTGACCTGGTGCTCCTTCATATAATTAACAACCCCCTTGGCCCCCTCATGGATGGGGTTGATTCCCCCGTAGACATTGATAAAGACCGCCCTTATCCCTTCCTTTTGCAAAACCAGGTCCATAACATTGTACATAAGCTCAGCGGTAATAGCGCCTCCCGTTTCCAAGAAGTTAGCCGGGCGCATCTGGCGGCTGATAATGTCCATACTGGCCATTCCCAGACCGGCGCCACTGGCGATGATAGCTATATCCCCTTCAAGCTCAACATAGGTAACCCCAATCTCGCGTCCTTTACGCTCCAGGACGTTAGGAATTCGGCTATCCAGACTTAAATTAAGCTCAGGGTGTCGGTAGAGACTATCGTCGTCAATCTCTATCTTGGCATCCAGCGCTATGTAATCCCCCTTTGAGGTTCGCACCAGAGGGTTGATTTCGGCAATCAAAGCATCATAATTACGGAAAACGCCGTACAGCGCGCTGAGCATGTTAGCCACCCGGCTCACATCGGCACCACCCAGCCCCACCCCCCGGCACATCCGCCTCGCCTCGGAGGGAAGGAGCCCCTTGATAATGGAAACGTATCTGGAAGCCACCGTCTCAGGGCGTTCCATAGCTATCCGGTTAACCGAAACACCACCCACCGCGCTCAAGATAGCAACAGGGGTACCGTGATATTCATCTATAGTCACCGCCAGATAGAACTCGCGGACGCTGTCTATCTTGGGGGTAATCATCACCTGCTGTACCGGCCAGTCCCTGATAGACGAACCCAGTATGCTGCGGGCAGCCTCCTCCACCTGCTCCACAGAATGGGCGGTTTGTACCCCTCCCGCCAGCCACCGGCCCCCGGTCAGCACCTGAGCCTTTACCACCACCGGCAGCCCCAGCGTCTCTGCCTTTTCCCGGGCCTCCTCGGGAGTAGTTGCCAGGGCATAATCAGGGACAGGTATACCCTCACGGCGCAGCAAATCGTTCCCTTCGAACTCGTAGAGCTTCATAACGGCACCGCCATATTACACAATTGTCGGGGCTTAAGTCAAACTGGCAAACCCAGCTTTTGCTCGTCTATAATTTTACAACCGGTCTGGCTACATGCTAAACTTAACAGGTCTAACTCAGGTTTAAACAGAGCCACATTAAGGAGGATACTAAGAAGCAATGGCACTTAAGACAGCTGAACAATACTATGAATCGCTAAAAGAGCTGCACCCCACCACCTATATTTTAGGGGAAAAGGTAGAAAAAGCTTACCAGCACCCGCTGATAAAGCACATGGCCGCCGCAGTGGCCAAAACCTATGAAATGGAAAACGACCCGGAGGGCAAAAAGTACCTGGTAACCAAATCCGACCTTACCGGCGAAGAGGTCAGCCGCTTCGTCGCCTTCTACAAAAGCCCGGATGACCTTCTGACCAAGGTCAGAATGCTTAAGTTCTTAACGCAGAGGATTGGCGGTTGCTTTATGCGCTGCACCGGCATGGACGCCATAAACGCCATCGGCATAGAGGCCTATAACTGCGACCAAAAACACAACACGGAGTACTGGCCCCGGCTGCAAAACTTCACCAAAAAAATGCAGCAGGAAGACCTGGTTGTCTTCAGCGGGGTCACCGATGTCAAAGGGGACAGGTCGCTAAGACCTTCGGAGCAAAAAGACCCCGATATGTACCTGCACGTGGTCGACCGGAACAAGGATGGTATCACGGTCAGGGGCGCTAAAATACACCAGACCGGCTCTATGTGCGCACACTGGGGGCTGATTGTGCCCACCAGGGAAATGCGCGAGGCGGATAAGGACTATGCCGTCTGCTTTGCCGTTCCCAATGACGCCGAAGGCTTAATCCACGTCTACGGACGGGGCACACTGGAAGCCCAACCCCTCCAGGGCTGTGACCTGGGCAACGCCGAATTCAGCAAGTTCTCACCCATGATCCTCTTTAACGATGTCTTCGTGCCCTGGGAGTACGTGTTCCTGTGCGGGGAATACGAATACGCCGGTAATATGGTACGGAACTTCGGCAACTACCACCGCCACTCCCACGGCGGCTGTAAGTGCGGTGTCGGTGACGTGCTCGTCGGCGCGGCTGCCACCGCCGCCGACTACAACGGCCTGCCCAAGATATCGCACATAAGGAACAAGCTGGCAGAGATGCTAAAAGTAACCGAGGCAATGTACGGCTGCTCCATAGCCGCCTCGGTGGAATCTACCGAGACCCCTTCCGGCATTTACACTGTAGACCCGGTACTAGCCAATACCTCCAAGCTCTATGAAGGCAAGGAACTGCACGAAGTAATCCGTCTGATGATAGAGATTGCCGGCGGTATGACCACCGACCTGCCCTCGGATAAGGACTTCGCCAACCCGGAAATCGGCCCCCTGCTGACCAAGTACCTCAAGGGCGTTGACGGCGTATCTACAGAGAACCGGGTGAAAATATTCAGGCTAATCGAGAAACTGGCTTTTGAAAGCAGAGACATCGTCTCCAACATTCACGGCGCCGGCTCACCGGAAACCCACCGGATGACCATTCTACGGAATGCCGATATTGAGTCAAAGAAGAAGCTGGCCAAGAATCTGGCGGGCATCAAAGAAGAGCCAAATTAGCCCCTGTTCCAAGCCACTTCATAATTAAAAATAAGGCTCTTTCTCAAGCTGGCTTCTTTAGCTTACCCGACCCAAATGTATTATCTTTGCCATATAGTGACCTAAGCCCAGTTCTTCAAATCATAATAACCCCGGGCAACACGGTAGCGGCAGATTTGCTGTCCCCCCAGCCAGAGCTGGGTTACCTTGGCATCCCTCAGGCACTTCTCATAAGGGAAGTCCTCTGAAATCGCCATCGAGCCTAATAGTTCGGCACCTTTGTTGACTATCTCTACAGCTGTATCCCCAGCAAAGACCCTGGTGGCCGCCGCCTTGGATATGAACGTCGGTGACCACGGCGGACCATATATGTCAAGATGATCCATCATACAGCTAAGGTTGTAAATGCTCGCCCGCATCATATCCAGGCCAACCGCCATATCGGCAATAACGCCGGCTACCATGCTGTGCTGCCTTACCGGCTTAAACCCACCCGTGCGAGTTCCGGTATACTCCAGCACAATCTCAAAAGCACGCTCGGCAATGCCCAGGGCCATTGTTGACGAATGCCACCCCGTCCCCGACTCCAGAAAATGGTAAATATTAGCATCCATACCGGGACCGGCAAGCCGATACTCCTTGGGCACCCGGACATTGTCATAATAGACAGCGCTATTTATTGATGTCTTGAACAACATCTTATTTTCCGGCTTACCAAAGGTCAGCCCCGGGGTATCCTTGGGCACATAAATCAGGGCAACACCTTCGTCTCCCGCTTTAGGGTCAGTGGTACAGACGGTCAAATAGCTTTCGGCAATTCCCCCGTGAGTCGGCCAGGCCTTGCTCCCGTTTATGACATATTCATCGCCTTCAAGCCTGGCCGTGGTCTTAATGCCGGCACCCGCCAGCAAAGGGTTCTCGGAATCAGCGCCTCCAGCTTCATCGGTCATGGAAAGGCAGGTATAGGTTAACTTGCCGCTGCAAAAACTGGGGATGAATCTGTCCATAACCGCTTTGTTTTTGACCACTATGGCCGGTTTAAGATTAATGCCCCAATTGATACCTACCGATAGGCTTATCCCCCCGTCACCTTTGGCCAACTCTTCACAGATAATGCCCAGGGCGGTATTGGTACCATCTCCCCCGCCGTACTCGGCAGGATACCCCATCGCCTGAATCCCCATGTCAACCAGCTTTTGATGAACTTTCTCAACCAGGCTATAGTCCGCTTCCAGTTTCTTGGCATTGGGAATAATCTCTTTCTTGGTAAACTCTCTTACCGTCTCCCGGATCTGGCGATCCTCATCAGTTAATAGATGCTCTAAATTCATGGGGGCTCCTTTCCCAATACTTTTTCAGTCCGTCATAACCATTGCCGCTGCAGCTAGAAAGTCTCAGCCTTTTGAAAATTAATAAATCTCTTCCCCGGACACTATGTGAAAACCAGGCTTAACCATCGTACTCCATTTAGCCACAAAGTCCTGGAATTTCTGTGACGGGGCATCCTTCTGGTAGAAATCCTCCAGGCTGCTCAGATGCATGATGCCAACGTACTTATAGGGAATCTCTCCCGTAGCCGTTCCCGTTATCTTGACCAGTTCGAACTTCTTGACCGAGGGCAGGCTCTCCAGTAGAGGACCTTTCTCCTTAACAACATACTCCTTGTACTGCTCATCAGTCACATTGTCTGCCAGGTTGTAAAGAATAATTTCTTTTCCCATTTTAACACTCCTTTCTTATATTTCGCCTTAGCCGGGGAATTCCCAACCGACCCGATATTACTACAAACACCCCGGTTTGGCAATAAGGCAGAATTGATTTATCCCCAGCCTACATGCTAATATTGAATGTCAAATAATACAGGCCACAGAGGAGAAAAATGAAACAGCTACGCGTCCCGGGACCTACCCCCTGCCCCGAGGAAGTACTGCAGGCAATGGGCTGGCAGATGATAAATCACCGCGGGCCGGAGTTCGCCCAGACACTCAATAACGTAACTGACAAACTAAAGCAGCTATTCCAGACCAAGAATGATGTTTTTCTGCTCTCCGGTTCCGGCACCGGGGGCCTAGAGGCAGCGGCGGTTAACACCATGTCCCCCGGGGATAAGGTGCTTTCGGTATCCATAGGCGTCTTTGGCGACCGCTTCGCCGCTATTTCCAAAGAATTCGGCGCCGAGATAATACCTCTAAACTTTGAATGGGGCAAAGCCGCCGACCCCGACGCCATACGCAAGGCGCTTAAAAGCGACCCGGCGATAAAAACGGTGCTGGTCACCCACAACGAAACCTCCACCGGCGTCACCAACGACCTGGCTTCTATCAGCTCGGTAGTCAAGGAAGCCGGTAAACTGCTGGTGGTTGATGCCATCAGTAGCCTGGGTTCCATCGACCTGCCGGTAGATAAGTGGCACTGCGATATTACCGTCACCGGTTCCCAGAAAGGCTGGATGGTGCCCCCGGGGCTGACTATGGTCAGTGTCAGCCAGGAGGGGTGGCAGGCAAACCAGAAAGCCAAGATGCCCCGCTTCTACTGGGATTTTGCCAAGGCCAAGAGCTACCTGGAAAAGGGGCAAACACCCTGGACGCCGGTCGTCTCGGTATTTTTCGCCCTGGAGGTGGCGCTGGATATGATACTTAAAGAGGGTATGGCCAATGTCTTCGCCCGCCACGCCCGGATGGGCAAAACCGCCCGCGAGGGCGTAAAAGCATTGGGATTGTCCCCCTTTGCCGAAGAAAGCCACGCCTCCAACACCGTTACCTCCGTCGCCGCCTCAAACGGGCTGGACACCAAGAAGATGCTCAGGATTCTGCGTGAAGAGCACGGCGTGGTACTCGCCGGCGGGCAGCAGAAACTGGACGGGCAGATATTCCGCATCGGTCACCTGGGCTGGGCAACCGAGGATGACATTAAAGAGGTAATATCAGCCATAAAGAAAGTGCTGCCCCAGGCGGGTTTCAAGGAGTAACTAAACATGAAAGTCCTAATCGCCGACCCCGTCTCCGAAAAAGGAATAGATATCCTGCACCAGCACGCCAAGGTGGATGTTAAAACCGGGCTAAAGCCCGAAGAACTGATATCCATAATCGGCGACTATGAAGCATTAATAGTGCGCAGCCAGACCAAGGTCACCGCCGAAGTGATAGCCGCCGGCAAAAAGCTGCAGGTTATTGGCCGGGCTGGTGTCGGTGTGGACAATGTTGATATCGAAGAAGCCACCCGGCGGGGTATCGTGGTAGTCAACGCCCCCACCGGCAACACCATCTCCGCCGCCGAACATACCATCGCCCTCCTCCTCGCTTTAGCCCGCCACATCCCCCAAGCAAACGCCTCGCTCAAATCCGGCGCCTGGAAACGCAGCCAGTTCATGGGCACCGAGGTGAGAAACAAGACGCTGGGCATTCTCGGTCTGGGCAATGTCGGCTCGGAGGTAGCCCGGCGCGCCCGCGGCCTGGAAATGAAGCTAATCGCCAACGACCCCTTTATCTCGGCGGACCACGCCCAGAACCTGCAGGTAGAGCTGGTGCCGATGAAACAGCTCTTCAAAGAAGCCGATTTCATCACCCTGCACGCACCACTAACCGCTAAAACCAAGGGAATGATTGGCGAAAAAGAGCTGGCTCTGGTCAAGCCATCGGTCAGAATAATCAACTGCGCCCGCGGCGCCCTCATCGATGAAGAGGCACTGGCCAAGGCGGTAAAAGAAGGGCGGGTGGCTGGCGCCGCCATTGACGTCTTCCCCACCGAACCCACCACGGAAAGCGTCCTTTTCGAAAGCGATAATATCATTGTTACCCCCCACCTGGGCGCCTCCACCACCGAGGCTCAGGTCTTTGCCGCCCGTGACGTCGCCGAGCAGATTGTCGATGTTTTTAAAGGACACCCGGCCAAGTACGCGGTTAACGCCCCCTTCATCCCGGCAGAGATGATGTCGGCGCTGGCGCCCTTTATCAACGTAGCCGCCACCGTGGGCCGGCTGGTCAGCCAGCTGGTCGAGGGGCAGGTGAGCGCTATCCAGATTAAATATAACGGCGAGATTGCCGAATATGATACTAAAGCCCTCAAAGCCGCTGCCCTGGGCGGACTGCTGGAGCAGGTAAGCGAGGAGCGGGTCAACCTGGTTAACGCCGATATCGTGGCCAAACGGCGCGGCCTGACAGTGGTGGAGCAGGAAGAGGCAGAGAGTGAAAACTACGCCAGCCTGGTTACGGTAGAAGCCACCACCAGCGCCGGGGTCACCACCGTCGCCGGCACGGTAATGCGCGGGGAGGCCCACATCGTCCGGATTGATAACTACTGGATTGATATTGTGCCCACCGGCGGCTACTTCCTCTTCTGCGACCACCTCGACCGCCCCGGCCTAATCGGCGCCGCCGGCAAGATAACCGGGGAAGCCGATATAAACATCAGCTTCATGCACCTGAGCCGCCTCAAGCCCCGCGGACAGGCCCTGATGATACTGGCCCTGGACGAAGACCTGACCGAAAAACAGCGCCAGCAGATACTGGCACTGCCCGATGTCTACTCCGCCAAAGTGGTAAAGCTGTAAGCAGCCACCCCTACTAAGACCCTTAGAGCCACCGTTTTCTCCTGAAATAGACTATCATGGTGGCGCCGACAGCTGCCATCACCAGCAGAGCGGCAAAGTAACCCCACTGCCACCCAAGCTCCGGCATAAAGCTGAAATTCATGCCGTAAACGCCGGCGACAAAAGTAAGCGGTATAAATATGGCGGCAAAGATGGTCAGCACCTTCATCACTTCGTTCATCTTGTTGCTGATGATGGAAAGATAAACATCAAGCATACCGGAAAGCATATCCCGGTAACTTTCTACAGTATCAATTATCTGGATGGTGTGGTCATAAACGTCCCGGAGATATATACCAGTGGACTCGTGAATAAGCGGCGATTCCCCCCTATCCAGTGAATTGACCACCTCCCGCAGCGGCCAGATAGATTTTCGCAGGAATATCATCTCCTTCTTGAAGGCACGGATAGTCTGTAGTGTGGCTATATCCGGGTCTGTAGCCAGCTCCTGCTCGGTATCCTCTATTTTTTCCCCCAGCTGCTCCAGAATCACGAAATAGTTGTCAACGATACTATCAAGCAAGGTGTAGGCAAGATAATCGGCCCCCGCTTTCCTCACCCGCCCCTTGCCCTTTCTGATTCTCTCCCTTAATGGCTCAAAAATATCGCCCGCACGCTCCTGAAAGGAAATAACAAAATTTTCGCCAAATATCAGGCTGACTTGCTCCGCCTCTAACTCACCCTTCTCCTTATTATAGTAAAGCATCTTTAAAACAATAAATATGTGGTCACCAAAGTCCTCCAATTTGGGGCGTTGTACGGTATGAACAATATCCTCCAGTATAAGGGGGTGCAGGCCGAACTGTTTGCCTATTTTTTCCACCACCTCCAAGTCATGGAGCCCGTCTATGTTTATCCAGCTGATAGTAGGCTTGTCCTTAAAGGGAAAACATTCTTCAACCGTTTCTACTTCCTTCTCTTCAAGCTGCGTTTCATCGTAGTCGATGATTCTAATCCTTACCTTTTCAATCTTTTTCTCCCCTGTATAGACAAGGGTCCCGGGAACAAGCCCCACCTTTTGCTTTGCCCTCCTCGCAACCAGTCTAGGCATTACCGTTCACCTCCTCCGCTTAATGTTTTGGGTCTATCTTCATTACCAAAACTCGCTTTAAGGAAACCGGCAATCTTCCGGATTATAAGAGGATACCACAGCCAGATGGTAGCGTGGGTTGCCGGAAGCCAAATTATATCCGGCTGGCCGCATGCCCTCCAGAAGTCGAGGGCGGCGTCGGCGGAAACAGCCTCATCCCAGCGGGCGTTAATCATCAATAACGGGCGCTGCCGCAGGTTATAGGCATAGGTCATCGGGTCAATCAGGAAATTCTCCCGGGCGGGGGTAACATATTCAACCCCTTTTTCAGCCACCTCGGTAAGGTACTGCATATAAGACTGCTGAAGGCGCTGGTACTCCGCCTCGGTGCGCCGGTAATCCTTGATGATAGCACCGAGCTGACTCATACGGCTAATCTTCTCACTGTTGCCGGCAGATACAATAAACACGCCGGCGCCAATACGTTCGTCCACACCCATAGCTATGGCCGAGATAAAGCCGCCAAAGCTTATCCCCAGCAACGCTATCTTCTCACCGTCTATTTCTTCCCGCCTACCCGCCCAGTCAATAACCTGGCGCACCTCAATCACCGAAGTCCGGTATATCTGGAACCACTCATCGGGGGTAAAGACAGGATACTGCTGCTTCATGTGTTCCGGCAAACGGCTTGAGTGCACCATGAGATATAGAATCAAGCAGGCGGTGCCGTTACTGGCTAGAGACTTAGCCAGGAGCTTGCAGGGAATTACGCTATGGTCGCCCATCCCGTGAAGTAAGATAACCAGCGGCGCACGGGCTGCCCCCTGCGGCTGGAAGTATTCGCCCCTAACTATGCTTCTCCCCCAGTGGCTGTTGTGGAAAGCCGAGGGAAAGTCAAACCGGTGCCATGCCCACTTCCCGGTCGTCTTCTTCAAACGCAGGTTAAAGGGCCGCTCACCGCTCTGATAAGTATAAAGGTCCAACTTTTTAACCTTTTTATGTCAACTGTTGTCAGGGTTAAACCGGGCCAGGTAGCCCTTAACAAAGTCCACAGCCTCCAGCGGCGTGGGGTCAGTTTCGTTTAACATCGCCAGATATACGCTGACGTAATCCCCCAAGAGCACCAGGCTTATCACCTGCGCCAGAGCCGTCTCCCCCACCGCCTCTACCACCTCCTTGCTGACTCCCGATTCAGCCAGCAGCTTAGCCGTAGCCTCATAGTGAAGTTGGCTCCGGGGACTAAACAGGGCGGAATGCAGCAAGACCACAAATACCCTGTCCCTTACTTCAGGGGGAAAATCATAGCCCACCACGGCATTATGATTTAGCTCGGGGAAAAGCTCAAAGAAAGCCCAGGCCTTGCTGTTCTCGTTAAACTGGTTTTTCCAGCGCCGGGCCACTTCCGATAGCACCTCCCCACCATAGATTACCACCAGATGCCCCCACAGCCTGGCCGCCAGCCGCTTGGCCGGGTTGGAAGCAAGGGGGGCGGTCTCCACCAGTTCCCCGGCAAACTTATTCAAAATATCTAGCGCCTGCTTTAAGTCGGCTGACTTATCACCGAGCAGACCCAGTTTCTGAAAGATGCCCACCAGAGGGACAAAACTGTGGGGAAAGGCGGCGCGGGGAGGCGCCCGGTAATCTATGCTAAAGACGGGGATGCCCTCTTTTTCCGCCAGCTGTCGGAGCTTGCCGCCGGCAGTGATTGCCAGCTTTTTAGCCGGGGTTTTGAGTGATGCGGTAAAGGCAGATAGAGTCTCCTCGGTATTCCCCGAATAACTCGAGGCAATTACCAGGGTGTTCCGGTCAACCAACGGAGGCAGGCCGTAGTCCCTGTGCACCCAGACCGGCGCCTTGCTTTCCGCCAGAGCCAGGCGGCGCACCATGTCACCACCAATAGCCGAACCACCCATCCCCAGGATAACAACCTTATCCACCCGGCTGTATTCCGGGGGCAGGTCAAATTTAAGGACCTTTTCCCAGGCTAACCGGCACTGTTCGGGGAACTGGTGCAGGTGGCTCAGCATCCCCGCGGCATCAAGCTTTCGGTAAATCAAAAGGTCATCCAAATCGACCATGGCTAACCCAAATCTCTGGAATCATAAGCGCCCTATTATAGCATCCAAAACCGACAAGCTCAATTGCATATGCCAAGCCAGAGGCAACCTTTACAAAGCTGATTATGGGGGCTAAAATAGGTATGTTTATCGGGCGGTTAGCTCAGTGGTTAGAGCGCTTGCTTCACGCGCAAGAGGTGGTGGCTCAAAGCTAGGGTCTTCTGATTTAGCTACGAAATTTGGGTGACGAAGCAAGAGGTCTTTTTCATTACCTAGCTTATTGTGTATTACCAGATGTCGTAGAGTGTTGGCGCCTATTAGTTCCTCTACTTTCATTCTTTTCCTCGCCGGTGGTTGACTTATTCTTTTCATCGGTTAACCTCCTTAAGAATATTTCCCAGTTCCTCTTCCGTCGGTGGTTTAGTACCAAGGTAAAACAGCGAATTATCCGTTACCTTGGGCTCTAACCTAATCCCACATTCCGATGTTATGTGCAACCCGCGTCGTGGCTAAGCTGGTCAACTTAATAGATTTAATAAGTGAAGCCCTATGCAAACTCATCCTTAGAAAGGGCTATGAGTATAATCGCTGGTATGCCCAATGGAAGTACCGACAAAGTACCTGCAATTGAACCAGCAAGGGACCATCCCCACTTCTTTCTTCGCATGGAAAGAACCCCACCTATCAAAGCGAATACTCCGATAATAATTGATAGAATGGGTACTCCAAAGATAATGCTTGGTACAAAAGGAGGTATATCCCCCTTACCAAGTCCGCTTACATCGCTAAAACCAATAGCATAATTGACGGCCCCTAATGAAGCAAGAGTTCCAGAGATTATTGTGAGGATTCCTCCAATTTTGGGTTTCTTCGTTTTTTGCATATTGACCCTTTCTTGGAAACAATATAAAGCCTACCACGTTAGCATGCTGTGTATCAACAGAGCAAGCTTTAGTTACTTCGACTATACGCGAGATTGCGAGAGAGTCTGGTGCCGATGAGGATAGAGCTAAACCTCCAATAAACAATATGTCAGGAAGCCCAAGACGATAAACAGAATAAAGGGCAATCTGAAAAAGGGAAGGGAGCTCCCTGAGGCTAACTATTCCGGCCAAGGCAGCAGAAGCCCAGCTTATTGTCTTTATTCCTCAAACCAGCGACCTTTGGGTTATGAGCTCGACCAGTTTCAACCGCTAATGCCCCTATTGAACAAGATGAAGGTTTAGTATCTAGCATAGATGAACCGGCTGGTTGATCAGAGGGACGTGCTTTAGCTGGTTACCTCTACTATTAAAGTTGTCCCCTTGCCCGGGGTTGACTTCACTTTAAGGGTTCCGCTTAGCAGCCGCGCCCGCTCCATCATTCCGGCCAGACCCAGTTTACCGATACGGGGCAGGTCGTCAACTCCTCCCCGCAGCTCAAACCCCCGGCCGTTATCGCTGACGGTCACCTTGGCTTCATCTCCGTCGAACTCCATTAACACCTGCGCCTCGGAGGCGTGGGCATGCCGCCTGATATTGTTGAGCGCTTCCTGAACTATACGGAAGAGCAGCAGTTCAACTTCGGGCGAAAAACGCCTTTCCCCACCGACTATCTTCAGTTTGGTATCTATGCCGTCGGACTCCTGCAAGCCCTTCACCAGCGACCGCACCGCCGGGATTAAGCCCAGGTCATCCAGCAGGGACGGGCGCAGGTCCTGCACGAAGCGCTGCATGCTCTGTAACCCGCGATTGAGCTGGGTTTGCAGGTCTTTAAGAAATAAAACCTCGTTGGGGGTAAAGCCATGCTTTTTCCTGATAAAGTTATCCAGTTGCCGCAAAAGAGACCCCAGCACCTGTGCCGTATCATCATGAAGCTCCCGGGCGATACGTTTCCGCTCTTCTTCCTGAGCCTTGGTTATCTGCTGCAGGTGGTAGCGTAGATTCTCCTCGGCGCGCTTCCGTTCGGTGGCGTCTTCCAGGGTTTCGATGGCGCCGATTACTTCCCCCTTGCTGTTTTTTATGGGGCTTGCCGTGAAGTGGAGCCACCTTCCGTTCCTGCCGAGGTCTAAAAAGAAGTCTTCGGCTTCATAAGCGCCTTCAATCAGCGGGGATTTCTTGCACATGCCTTGATAGTATGTTTCGATTTCGTTTTCCTGGGCTCCGTCCACCATTAAATCGGCCATGGTCGGCCTTTTTTCACTGTAAAACGCCCGCCACTGCTCATCGGTGCCGATTATCTTGTCCCTTTTTAAACCGGTAAGAGCCTCAATGGCTATATTCCAGTAGATGACCCGGTGCTGATTATTGATGACAAACGAGGGAATAGAAGAGCCATCGATAATCTTGGCCAGCATTTCCAAACCTAATAGACTTTGTGGCATGGATATTACCCCGATATCAAAAAATGCAAAAGGAGGGTCAGGGCAGCTCTTCCAGGGTGAACCAGCCTTTTCTCAGGCCGAACAGCACGGCTTCGGTGCGGGAGCCGACCCCCAGTTTGTTGAAGATGGTCCTCAGGTGGCCCTCGACGGTGCGGTTGCTTAAGTGCAGTTTATCGGCTATGTCCTTATTGGTCATACCCCTGGCGGCCAGCTTGAGGATGTCTGCCTCGCGGTTGCTGAGGTGCTCGGACGGTTTTTCCAGACCCCGCATCTTGCCCGGCAGTTTAAAGTAGTTCATGACCTTGCGGGCGACAATGGGGTCGAGGACGGGCTCGCCCTTGTAGACCGCCCGGATGGCGCGGGTAAGCTCATCGCCGCTGACATTCTTTAGCAGGTAACCGGCGGCGCCCACTTTGAGCAGGGCAAAGACGTATTCGTCATCGTCGTAGGCGCTTAAGATAAGCACTGCCGTGCGGGGACTGATAAGCTTTATCTGCCGGGTGGCTTCGATGCCGTTGAGCTTGGGCATGGCGATGTCCATGATGATTATGTCGGGTTTTAAATCGGTAGCCATCTGCACCGCTTCCTCGCCGTCGCTGGCTTCGCCTATAACCTTCACGCCTTTCTCATCTTCTATAAGACGGCGGATACCCTGCCGTGTTATCACATGGTCCTCAGCCAGAAGCACGTTAATACTGCTCATAATATTATCTCCCCTTATGTAATCATACCAAAGCGGGGCATACTTGTTCAAGCGGGGAGCCAAAAAACTGCGCCTTTTGCCCGTGTTTGGGTAACACCACTTGCGTAATAACACCTAGTACTATTGTTTTTGTAAGTGTACTCGCCACTGGAATATACCTGTTGAATTAAGGCAATACCCCTTGATAAAACGGGCGTGATAACGGATGGAGACGGACTTTAAAAGTATTAACATAAAATTAGCGGATGGTGAAGGAGGTTAGCTGATGGATCTTACCCTTGATTTTCCGAAAGTGAAGGCTATCGTAGAGAGCTCCACGGAGAAGGTTGACTCCCTCATCGATAGCTACGCTGGTAACAAGGAGCAGCTGATATCTCTACTGCAGGATATACAGGCTGAGTTTAATTACCTGCCCCAGGATGTGCTGGTTAAAGTCAGCCAGAAGCTGGATATCCCTTTAAGCCAGGTTTTTAGTGTAGTTACCTTTTTCCGGGCTTTTACCCTGCAGCCGCGGGGGCGCCACCTGGTGACCGTCTGTCTGGGCACTGCCTGCCACGTAAAGGGAGGGAGCCGGCTGGTGGAGAAGATAGAAAGGGATTACGGAATTAAGCCCGGCGGAACCACCGAGGATATGAGATTCAGTCTGGAGACAGTTAACTGCCTGGGTTGCTGTGCTCTGGGGCCGGTGGTGGTTGTCGACGGGAAATACGAGAGCAAGATGAACCCCGATAAGCTTGACCGCGTCTTGAGGAGCTACAAATAAACTCTTGAGGGGGCATGACATGGTAGAGCAGGTACGAAAGTTATTAGAAAAAAGAGTGGAGAGCGTTGCCGAGTTAGAGAAGCTGCGGCAGTCAATACTTGATAAAAAAGACTCAAGCCGGATCTGCATATCGGTGTGCGGGGGCACTGCCTGCCGTGCCTCTGGAGCTGAGGCAGTGGTCGAGGCTTTTGTTGATGAAATCGAGAGGCGGGAGCTCCAGGTGCAGGTGGAGATGAAAGAGACCGGCTGCCACGGTTTCTGCGAAAGAGGCCCCCTGGTGGTCATCGAACCCAAGAAAATTTTTTACCAGCAGGTTAAGCCGGAGGATGTTGCCGAGATTATCGCCGAGACCGTAATGGGTGACAGGGTTGTTGAGCGGCTGCTCTATGTAGACCCGGCGAGCGGGGAGAAGATTACCTACGAATCCGATGTCCCGTTCTATAAGAGGCAGACACGGACTATTTTCGGCGCCAACGGGGAAATCGACCCGACCAATATTGAAGATTACATTGCCAGCGGCGGCTATTCCGCCCTTAGCAAGGTGCTTACCGGGATGAAACCCCAAGAGGTTGTTGACGAGATTAAGAAGTCGGGCTTAAGGGGGCGGGGTGGCGGCGGCTTTCCCACCGGCCGGAAGTGGCAGTCTTGCCTTGATGCCAAGGCCGATATTAAATATACAATATGCAACGCCGATGAGGGTGACCCCGGCGCCTATCAGGATAGGAGCCTTCTCGAGGGTAATCCCCACAGTGTTCTGGAGGGGATGATTATCGGCGCCTTTACCATCGGCTCCCACCAGGGCTATATCTATGTCCGCAACGAGTATCCTTTAGCCGTAGAGCATGCCCGGATAGCTATTGAGCAGGCCATGGATTACGGGCTGCTGGGGGAGAATATACTGGGCTCCGGATTCGACCTAAAGGTGACTATAAATAAGGGGGGTGGTGCCTTTGTCTGCGGTGAGTCCAGCGCCCTGATGGCCTCCCTTGAGGGCAAGATAGGCGAGCCGAAGGCTAAATATGTTCATATGTCAGAGAAGGGGCTGTGGGATAGCCCCAGCCTGTTAAACAATGTCAAGACCTGGGCTAATGTACCCCTGATAATCAACAAGGGGGCGGACTGGTTTTCTAAGATTGGCACCACCGGCAGCAAGGGAACGATGATATTCTCCCTGGTGGGGAACATCAACAACACCGGGCTGGTGGAAGTGCCCATGGGGATAACCTTAAGAGAGATGATTTTCGACATCGGGGGAGGTATCCCCAACGGCAAGAAGTTCAAGGCGGTGCAGACGGGTGGTCCTTCCGGCGGTTGTATCCCCGAGCAGTTTCTGGATACGCCGGTGGACTTTGACGAGCTGACCAAGCTCGGCTCAATGATGGGCTCGGGCGGTATGATAGTGATGGATGAGGACACCTGTATGGTTGATGTCGCCAAGTACTTTGTTGAGTTCCTCAAAGGGGAGTCCTGCGGCAAGTGTACCCCCTGCCGGGAGGGAATAAACCGGATGAGCGAAATCTTAAGCCGGATTACCCAGGGCAAGGGTAAGCGGGAAGACCTGGATACGCTGGAAGACCTGGCCGGAATCCTGAGCGCCGGTGCCCTCTGTGCGCTGGGTCAAACGGCGGCTAATCCCGTGATGAGCACCCTCCGTTATTTCCGGGATGAATATTTAGCCCATATTGAGCAGAAGAAGTGCCCGGCCGGTGTCTGCCGGGAGTTAATCCGGTATTCTATTGACCCTGATAAGTGCGAAGGCTGTCTCAGGTGCTTGAGGGCCTGTCCTACGGGCGCAATCACTGGCGAGAAGCGAGAACCACATATTCTGAACCAGGGGCTGTGTATCAAGTGCGGCGCCTGCTATGACGTTTGTAAATTCAATGCCGTAATAAGGCAGTGAAGGAGGCGTGTTATGGCTAAGGTATGGATTGATAGTGAGACCTCTATAGAGGTGGAGGCCGCCGACGGGGTTAACGCGGTTAGCCTTACTGTCGACGACAAGGAGATTATTGTTTCGGCCGGCCAGACGATTCTGGAGGCGGTGCAGCGCGTGGATGGAATCGGCAATATCCCGGCTCTCTGTAATCACCCGGCGGTCAAACCCTACGGGGCCTGCCGGATATGTACCGTTGAGGTAAGCGAGGACGGGGGCTCTAAATTTAAGTTCGTCGCTTCCTGCCTTTACCCGGTGAAGAATGGCCTGATAGTCAAGACTAACACGGAGAAGATTAAGAAGCTGCGTAAGGGGATAATTGAGCTGATGCTGGCCCGGAGCCCTAATGTAAAGAGGATACAGGAGTTGGCCGAGGAGTACGGGGTTGAGGAACCGAGGTTTGTCCTGGGGGACCAGGACTGTATTCTCTGCGGCCTGTGCGTCAGGGCCTGCCAGGAAATAATGGGCAAGTCGGCGATAAGTCTGGTCAACCGGGGTATCTACAGGGAGGTGGCGGCTCCTTTCTATGCTTATGAGCTGACCGAGGAGTGCATCGGCTGCGGCGACTGCGCCTTTGTCTGCCCCACCGGCGCTATCGAGATGGGAGACGACGGCAGGCCGATACTGCCCAAGGTTAAGATACCCTACGGCGAGATTGAGGCGCTGATGAAGAAGGAGGCGACCTCACCTTCTTAGGTGAGGTACACTCAAAAGGTGTGGGCTGCGGCACTATCACACTGCGCCGGCCTAGGGTGAGGGAACTGCTGGAACGTTTTTAGAGCCGGGTATTGCCACTCTTTGTCCAAAGATCTAAAGGGGTGAGCAAACTTATCCCACAGCTCTATCTCCATGGCCTGGCAGTGGAGCCTGGCTATCGTGAGTCGACCGAGAGCTGGTCTGAGGTGCTACGGGACATCAAGAAGCGTGGTATGAACTGTCGTAGTAGTGCAGAGCTGATAATCCTGAAGCAAGCTTCTTATATCGGTACAAAATTTTGACGAAGCAAGAGCCCCTAGTTTACAAAGCTGATTTTTAGGGTTAAAATAGATACGATTTTGGGCGGATGGCTCAGTGGTTAGAGCGCTCGGTTCACATCCGAGAGGTCGTGGGTTCGAATCCCTCTCTGCCCATTTTCACACCGATTCTGTCGGGGAAATCGGGGCTGAGGGAACTGCTGATAGTTCCTTTTACCAACACATTTCATACTGCGCGCCGCCCTGATTGGCGTGGAGAGCGGATGTACTCTCTAGCTGGTGCAGACTTTGTGTAATCAAAGCTTTTTAGCGTCCGGTGCTCCAGCGGTGCGTCAAGAAGGCGCTCAAGAGAGCGTACCATGGCCTTGTCTTCACCCGTCACTAAAGTGAATGCATCACCAGCTTTGCCAACTCGTCCGGTACGGCCGATGCGATGAATGTAGGCGTCCGTGCTGTCGGGCATGTCGTAATTAACGACGTGTGAAATATCCAAAACATCGATACCGCGGGCGGCAATATCGGTTGCCACCAGGATCTTTATCGAGCCATTACGGAAGCCATCAAGCGCCGCCTGTCTCTGGTTCTGTGACAGGTTCCCCTGCAGTGAAGTAACCCTATAGCCAACTCTTACCAGTTGCTGGGCTACACGTTCGGCGCGGTGCTTGGTACGCGTAAAGATAAGCACCGACTCTGTGCCGGTTTTGTTCAATAGCTCCTTCAGCAGAGCCGTCTTCAGATGCTGCTTTACCGGATACAATGCGTGTGACACGGTGTTTGCCGGTGCCGACCGGCCAATTTGCACTGTGACCGGGTCGTGCAGGATTTCTTGCACCAGACGCCGGATATCACCGGGCATGGTCGCTGAAAAGAGCAACGTCTGTCGCTTTTGCAGAATGCACTTCAGAATATTCCGAATATCGGGTTGAAAGCCCATATCAAACATCCGGTCCGCCTCGTCAATGACGAGAACTTCCAGATGGGATAAATCAACCGTACCCTTCCAGAGGTGATCGAGCAGGCGGCCCGGACAGGCAGCAATTATTTCAACCCCTTTAATTAGTCGTCGGGTTTGCTGCTCCATACTCACCCCGCCGTAAATGGCCATACTCTGTAATCCGGTTTGTCCCCCCAAGTCATTTAGGGCCTCGCATGTTTGCTCGGCCAGCTCACGCGTGGGCGAGATTATTAGAGCCCGGACGCAACCCCGTGGGCCCTGCAGTAGACGCTGCAGAATTGGCAGCCCAAAAGCGGCGGTCTTGCCGGTTCCGGTCTGGGCTATACCAATGAGATCACGGCCCTGCATAATTGGTGGGATGGATTTAAGCTGGATTGGTGTGGGTGTAATGTAACCGAGCGCCCGTACACCGGCCATGATGCTCGGATGAAAATTGAAGGTTTCGAAACTCATTAAAACTCCTTAGTAAATTTAGAGTTACCTGCGTCTAAAACACGGCAGGCGACTCAACTGATTTTATATTTTCTTTGTCTTACTCTGCTGCTGGACCAGCCCCTTTTCTTGGCAACAAAAGAGCTATTGCCTTTTTTGTCAGAAAGAGGGAGGGCCTCAACAACACTAATAGTCATATGCCCCAGTGTTTTGTCATTGAGGGCAGTAATTGCGGCTTTACCCTCAGACTGTAATGGCATTTGAACAAAGCCATATCCGCGCTGTTGGCCACTACCAATATACTTGTCGTTCATGAGGGTTGCGGATATCACCTCTCCGAAAGCCGTGAATTCTTGTCGCAGTTCATCCTCAGTCACCTCAAGCGGTAAGTTACCCACATATATATTCATATTGCCCCCTTTTATGAAATGGGTTTCTCTACGCCGATTTGTCACGAGTGTGTCAGCAACAGTTTCTGGATTCATGTAAATACCAGCGCGACTTTTAATCACAGGCAGCGACCAGATAATTTAATATCTTCGCTGTCTTCCTCCCCCGGACCTACCACCACCACCACCGCCAAATCCACCACCTCCGCCACCCCTTCTGTCGCCATAGGATCCGCCGCCTCCGCTGTCTTCACGGGGGCGTGCGGCATTCACGGTGAGAGTCCGGTCTTTTACCGTCTTGCCATTGAGAGCTGCGATTGCCGCCTGACCCTCGGACACCGAAGGCATCTCGACAAAGGCAAATCCTCTGGCTCTACCGCTATATTTGTCGGTTGGAATAGCTATAGATTCTACCTTTCCAAAAGAGGCGAAATCTGCCCTTAACTCCTCTTCAGTCACATCATAGGATAAGTTACCTACATAGATTCTCATATTAGAACCCTCCTTGTTAAATTGTGTAATCCTTCCTCTAGTGACATACACAGGCCAGGGGTATCCGGCCTATGTATGTATTCAAGAGCAAGCCAACATTAGCTGCTCACGTAGAGGGCACAGAGCATTTACCACTTGGAACTGTAGCTGTAGTTTCCGCTGTCGGGACGCTGCGCTTTTTTAGCTCGCCGGCATGAGGGACAGCGCTTGGGTTCATTGGTAAAGCCTTTAGACTGGAAGAACTCTTGTTCCCCAGCGCTGAAAGTGAAAGTAGTTCCACAATCGGAACACTGGATAGATTTGTCCTCAAAACTCATTGGATGACCTCCTCTCTTTATATTAGTTAGAGTTCGGGCCATCCAATACTTAAGAAAACTCTGTGTTAGTAGCTTCCGAGAAGCTTGTTATAACCTAAACCGAAACTTATGTAAACATTATACACCAGAGCGACCAACTTTGCAAATAAACAACTGGCACTGCCAAGGCGGCAACTCCGGCATGTATAAACCGGAGCACCATTATTAAAAGAATCAGAATAGTGCTAGCTGCCAAAGGCACATCCAACAACGATATCGCCCTGAAGCTTGACCTGAGTCTGCGTACGGTGAAGAGCTATTTAGCCAACCTTTTCCTGGAATTGAACGTAGCTTCACGTACCGGAGCCGAAGTCACCATATTCCGCGTAACACAAGAGGCTTTAAACAATATCAAGCGCCATTCCAGAGCTACAGAGGCAGTTGTTAACTTATTGCCAAACTGGGGCGTTTGTAGTAATATCAGGTTAGCCAAAATTTCTCAAATTAATTAATTAATTAAAGGAGGGAAAATGCTAGACCAGACCAGTCAATGGTACAAGTTGCAGTACCCGGAGTTTTTCGTTAATGAAGAGCTGCGGATGATGCAGAGGACGCTGGCTGATTTTGTTGACAAGGAGATTATGCCAGTCCGGGAAAAGATTGACGACGACGTCACCCACGAAAAGGTAATCACTCCCATCCTGAAGAAATTACAGGTAGGCCTGGGCTACCAGAAGAACATGATACCCAAAGACTTCGGCGGCAACCAGATGCTTTCCATGGTCGGGGGTGCTCTGAGGCAGGAGCAGATGTCCCGTGCTGACTACGGCATAAGCCTGCACAGCGCCTGCACCGAATGGGGCTTAACACCGGCCACCCTTGCCTATTTATCACCATCGCCAACAGGTAATGCCTGGGGGAAGGCGGTGTTCAGTGAATTTGCCCCCAGGTTCACCGGCGACAAGCTGGCCGTCGCCTGCATGAATTTCAGTGAAGACGACTCCGCCTGTGATATTGAGAACCCGCTGAATGAGGGCAGGACGGTAAAGGTGAGGGCGGAGCTTGAAGGCAACGAGTGGGTGTTAAACGGTAGTAAGCTATGGGCATCCAATGCCGGCATCGCCGACCTCAACTGTGTTGTCTGCAATATGGATCCCAGTAAGGGAGCAGACGGCTTTGCCCTGGTCTACGTTCCCGAGCCCTGGGAGGGGGTCTCCCACGGCAAATTCGAGGTAAAGTGCGGGGCTAACGCCGACCGGAACACTCCCACCTATTTTGATAACGTCCGGGTGCCCAAGGAGTGGGGAATACAGGGTCCGGAGGCGTGGGCTATCTTCAAGAATACCGTGTCGGCTCCCATGCCCCTGGATGCTGCTAACGCCATTGGTACTCTGCAGGGAGCTTTTGATATTCTGGTCGATTATACTGAGAACAGGGTAGCTGGAGGTAAACCAATCAACCAGCACCTCCACGCGGCGATGATACTGGGTGAGATGGCCGCGTTTTTATCCGTGGGCCGGGCTGCCGTCCTGGAGCTTGCCCAACAGTTCGACCAGATGGATGTCTACGGACCCTGGGACTCGGAGAGCATGTTTGCTAAAGGGCATGCTGTTCACGCCTATCTCACCCGCACCGTACCCGACCTGGTCTCAAGGGGCTTGGAGTTGATGGGCTCCTTCGGCCTGGTCCGGGAAAACGGTTACGAGAAATATTACCGCGATGCGGTAGTGCTGAAGATAGTCCTGGGCGGCTCTCACCTGGGTTACTTTGAGACCTGCGGACAGTTCTATGACTTGAACTATTCTGCATTCGGCCCGGGCAAGCTCAAGAAGTAGGTTTAAGGCAAATAGGCTTTAAGGCGATCATTACCGTAAAAATCTTTGTTTGATAGGGGATGAAAATATGGATATTAAAGGAAAGGTAGCCCTGGTCACCGGTGGCGGTAGCGGTATAGGTACTGCTATCGCCGAGCGATTTGTTGCCGATGGAGCTAAAGTCTGTATCACCGGCCGCCGCAAAGAGATGCTGGAAAAGGTGGCTAAATCACTCCCATCAGGTTCAGTAGAAATATTCTCAGGAGATGTGTCCAAGGAAGAGGATGTAAAGCGCATGGTGGAGGCGACGGTGAAGTTTGGCGGCAAGCTCGATGTGCTGGTCAATAACGCGGGCACAAACCATCCGGCGCCCGTCACTGAGCTTGACCTTGAGATGTGGCAGCAGGTTATAGGGGTGAACCTCACCGGCCCTTACCTGCTCATAAAGGCGGTGATACCTCATATGCTCAAGGAGGGTGGGGGGTCCATCATAAATATTGCCTCGCTGGGTGGAATGCGCTGTCTGCCCAGTATGCCGGCTTACTGCACCTCAAAAGCAGGCCTGATTATGCTTACTCAGCAGGTAGCACTAGATTACGGACGTCACAACATCCGCTGTAACGTCGTTTGTCCCGGCGGGGTTAAAACGGATATGACAAGGAAGGACTTCGGTCAGTTCGGGGAGATGCTCGGCATAGACCCCGATACTTTCATTAATCAGATAGCGTCGGGGATACCCCTTCACCGTTTCGCCGCTTCAACCGAAATGGGCGGGCTTTGCACCTACCTAGCCAGCGATGAATCATCATTTATGACCGGGGCGGTTCTCACCATTGACGGCGGAACTGCCGTGGTTGATGCGGTAGGAGCATCAATAACGGCGGCGCTCAGGAGAGCAGGTATTGTAGATTAAAGATGCGAACTTGAAATCCTCTCTTTTATTATAAAGTATACGAAATTTAGAAAGGAGAAATGGGGAAAGTGGGTAAATATAGTAAAAACCTGGTACAGAAACCGAAGTATGAGGTGGGTACGGTGTATGGTGAAATCAAAGGTCGGCAGTATCCCACAATGACATTTATGAGCAACGAGCTTGTGCCCGGGAGCAATGTCTATATCGAAATGGGCTGGGTATGGGCTATGCCCGACCCGAATCCTCATATACCCGAACATTCTCACGCCGACTCCGATGAATTCGTCCTGCATATTGGCTCTGACCCCAACAACCCCGAAGACCTCGGTGGGGAAATAGAGTTCGTGGTGGGGGGCGAACCGCTCAAAATCAATAAGACCTCAGCCCTCTACATTCCAGCGGGAGTAGTACACGGTCCCCTGACCTGGAAGAGCGTTACCCGGCCACACCTGCAGATGACCATGATAATGGGCGCGGGCACCCTCGCCGAAGCGGCGCCGGCCGGATACGGGGGAGAGTAAAACAATAGGGCTATCCCTTTATAAAGAATTGTATAGTCTAGCCTCCTGTAAAGGGAGCGAGTATATGTATGAACTTTTTCCACTAACTCAGAAGAGGAACTTTGCGAAAAGACACAAAGACAAGGAGTAATGTATGGCACGAGGCTATATAGGCAAGATTCTATTTGTGGATCTTTCAAAAAATAAACTAAAGGATGAGGCGCTCGACGAAAAGCTTTCCCGCCAATTCATTGGCGGCTATGGTATCGGCGCCAGAATCCTCTTCAGCCAGCAGAAGGCTGGCGTTGACCCATTGGGTCCGGATAATATCTTGGGCTTTCTTACCGGCCCATTTACCGGCACCCCGGCACTTTCGGGCACCAGGCACACCGTGGTGGCTAAATCACCCTTGACCGGGGGCTGGGGTGATGCCAATTCAGGCGGTTATTTCGGTGCTTACTTGAAGTTCGCCGGCTACGATGCAGTGTTCTTTAACGGCATATCAGAAAAGCCTGTCTATCTCTTTATTAATAATGGGAAAGCCGAACTGAGAGACGCCGCTCACCTTTGGGGAAAGGATACCTTCCAGACCGAAGACATACTCAAATCTGAACTGGGCAAGGATGTGGAAGTAGCCTGCATCGGCCCATCAGGAGAGAACCTGTCTCTCATCTCCGCGGTTTTAAGCAAGACCAGAACTGCAGCTCGTTCCGGTCTGGGCGCGGTGATGGGCTCAAAGAGGCTCAAGGCGGTGGCGGTTAAGGGGAAGATGAAGGTTCCTCTCGCCGATGAGGAAAAGGTTAAGGCACTCAGGAAAGAGTACCAGGCTAAACTGGGGGGGCATATTGAATGGCTAAAGCCGCTGGGCACGCCGTTTCTCACCATCCCGGGTGTACAGGGTGGTGATTCGCCGGTTAAAAACTGGGCAGGAGTGGGGGCTATTGACTTCCCCGATTTCGAACCTATCGGGGCTGAGTCCCTGCTTGAGCGCCAGTTAAAGAAGTACGCCTGCTACCTGTGCCCCATCGGGTGTGGAGGGTACATGAAGGAGGGGACCGGAGAGTATAAATATGAAGCCGGTACACGTAGACCGGAATATGAGACGATTGCTATGTTCGGTACCAATTGTCTTAATAACAACCTTGAATCGATAATCAAGGCGGGGGATATCTGCGACCGCTATGGAATTGATAGTATCTCTGCCGGAGCTACCATTGCCTTCGCTATTGAATGCTTCGAGAAAGGGCTTATCACCAAGGCAGACACTGACGGCATCGAAATGACCTGGGGTAACCACAAAGCCATCGTGGCCATGACCGAAAAACTGGCCAGGAGGGAAGGCTTCGGTGCCGTATTGGCTGATGGGGTAAAGGCGGCGGCGGAGAAGATTGGCAAGGGTGCCGACCAGTACGCCATACACATTCAGGGGCAGGAGCTTCCAGCACATGACCCCAAACATGCCTTCAACTACGCAACTAGTTACCGGCTGGACCCCACCCCGGGTCGTCATTTTGTCGGCTCAGAACTGTCGGATGGGCCTGCGCATCCCTCAGGGCTGGTGCCCAAATTCGACCTAAAATCCTTCGCCGGCAGGGGAGAAGCACGCCGGATAGGCAATAACTTTCACCAGGCCGTGGTTTGCGCCGGGATGTGCCTGTTCGTATACTGGGCTTTTCCTACCATCGACCCTATCACTGAGTTCATGAGTGCGGTTACCGGCTGGGATATAACCAAGGATGAACTGCTTGAGACCGGGGAGAGAATCACTAACCTCAGGCAGGCTTTCAATATCCGGGAAGGCTTGAACTCCCTAAAATTCAAAGTTCCCGAAAGGGTAATTGGCATACCACCGCAGAAAGAGGGACCCCTGGCCGGGATAACTGTCAATGAGGATACTATGATTAAAGATTACTTTGCTGCCATGGAATGGGACCTCAAGACAGCCAAGCCGAGTAAAAAGAAGTTACAGGAACTGAGCCTGGACGACGTGGCTAGAGCACTTTGGCCTTAAGCTATAATGCTCACAGGTCTGTAGTCTTATAACTTGTTCAGAAGGTTTAGCAAACGGCATACATTAATAAACTATTTAAGGAGGACCTGTTATGTGAGGAAAGCAAATTGAAAAAGAATAAAATAGCCTGATATCTTAAAGAAAGGGGGAAGGTAGTAGTGAGAAAGTTTTCCATAATCCCGCTAGCATTGTTTTTAGCCATCGTTTTAGTTGCTATGGGCTGTCCGTCACCATCGCCAACAACAACCCCGCCAACAACAGCCCCACCAACAACGACACAACCGGAAATCCCCAAAGAAATTCTTATCGGGGATACCGTATCTTATACAGGCCCCTACGCGGTGTTTGGCGGTGTTGCAAGCTTTGGAACAGAAACCGCTGTTGAGGATATCAACAAACAGGGTGGAGTATACGTAGAAGAGTATGGAACTAAAATACCCGTCAGATGGATAACCGTTGATTGCGAGAGCGACCCCCTAAAGGTGGCACCTCTTACTGAAGACCTGATTCTCCGCGACAAGGTGGACTTCCTCGGCGGGCATTTCGAGGTACCGACTATGCGCCAGGGTACGGCCATGATGGCCGAGAAATATAAGATCCCGGCCGTTTTTGGAGTCGGCACCTATGAAGCCTGGATGGGCATGCGCGAGGCCGCCGCGGCACCTTGGACCTACAGCTGGGCGTTTGGTTTTTCCATAGGCACCCCGGCTCAACCAGGGGACTTCCGGGCCGATGACCCCGGATATTTGATGATGCCCACCTGGTTTGGCGCCCTTGATGCCTTCGCCGCAGATACCAACAAGAAAGCGGCCCTCTTTGCCTTTGACGACCCGGATGGCCGGGGTTGGTATCTGGGATTCAGCGGAGCTGTCGCCGGGCAGGGCTATGATTGTTACCGTGCCGAAGACCAGTTTGGCATATACCCTCCTGGAACCACCGACTTCACATCCCTGATACAGGAATGGAAGAGCTATGGCTGTGAGATACTTTGGGGCAACAGTCCGGCACCCGATGTCGGCACCGTGCTGAAACAATGTAAAGCGCAGGGCTTTGAGCCCAAGGTAGTCTTCGCTACCAGGGGAGCCATGTTCTATCAGGAGATAGTATCCTGGGGCGGTGACCTGCCCGACGGCGTCGGTATGGAGGTTTACTGGACACCAGACATGCAAAATGCCGTCGGCATCGGTGGCGAAACCCCGCAATCACTGGTCGACAGATGGTACGAAGCGTCAGGAAACGAACCAGTGCCCCAGGGTATAGGCTGGGACTATGCCGTAGCCCAAACGATGTTTGATGCTATAGAAAGGGCTGGTACTCTGGATGCGGATGCGGTCTGCCAGGCTCTAGGTGAGACCGATTTGATGACTATGTGGGGCCGCGTCGTCTTTGAACAGGATAACCAGTTCCAGAGGGTGCCCTGTCAGTTTGGCCAGTGGCAGAAGACGGATAATCCCTGGGCATGGGAATCGCCCACGGTCTTTTCTTATAACGACTTCATGCCAGCGACGGCCGATTTGATCTTCCCCAAGCCCTGGGATTAAAACCGCTACAAATGAACTTTTAGAACAGGGCTTGGGTGGTGTAATGATCCAAGCCCTGTTCGATAAAGGGTTGTGCGCGGACATAACTATACCGGCCGGGTTTAAATTAAGACACCCAGTCAGTGATAAGTGCTCGTTTCTGGCTGGCGTACGCACACTATAGATAACTAAATTAATGGTGTTGACATGGAACAACCGATTCTTTCCGTAGCAGGAGTAAGCAAGCATTTCGGGGGAGTGGCGGCGGTCCAGGACATCAGCTTCGATGTTCAGGCAGGTGAAGTATTGGGTCTGATGGGCCCAAACGGTGCCGGCAAGTCAACACTATTAAATCTTATATCCGGTGAACACAAACCGGGTTCTGGAACAGTGAGGTTAAAAGGGCACAACACTACCGGTCTGCCCACGCATAAGATCTGCCACCTTGGCATTGCCCGCACTTATCAAATTCCCCAGCCTTTTGTCAATTTAACGGCTCTGCAAAACATCATGGTGGCGGCAGAATATGGCAGAGGCCTGGGCAGAGATGCCGCCAGAAGTGAAGCTCTCCGGATACTTGATATGGTGGACCTTTTGGAAAAGAAAGATGTTTTTGCTAGAGATTTGGCAGCGATAACTCTGAAGAGGCTGGAGCTAGCCAGGGCTCTAGCCTCCAATCCAACACTGCTGCTGCTCGATGAAGTGGCGGCTGGTTTAACCGAAGAGGAAATCCCGCGGATACTAGAAATCCTGCAACGGGTGCGGGAAATGGGTATGGCCTATATACTGGTCGAGCATGTTATGAGAGTAATGACCAAGGCAGTTGACAGGATTATAGTCATGGATAAGGGGGCGAAAATCGCTGAAGGCTCCCCCGGTGAGGTAATGGAAAACAGAAAGGTAATAGAGGCCTACCTGGGTGAGGCGGTATAAATAGGGGAAGTTGCTTGTTATCGCCCAAGATAAGGAAAATATAGCCAGGAAATGCCTGAAGAGACATTGCTGAAAGTCAGCCATATAGATGTATTTCACGGGAGCTTTCAAGCCCTCTGGGATGTATCTATAGAGATAAAACCGGGAGAAATTGTAGCTATCATTGGCGCCAATGGCTCCGGCAAATCCACCCTTTTGGACACAATATCGGGCTTGGTGCACCCGGCTAAGGGTAACATTGAATTCGAGGGGAAAGATATCTCGGCACTGGAACCCTTCCGGATAGTTAATCTCGGTATCTCCCAGGTTCCAGAAGGGAGAAGGGTTTTCCCCGACCTGACCGTTTTAGAAAATCTAATAATAGGTTCCTACAATCGTAAGGCAAGGTCTAAGAGTGAGCAAAATCTGCAAAGGGATTACCAGCTCTTCCCGGTGTTAGAAGAGAGAAAGAGCCAGCTGGCTAAAACACTGAGCGGGGGAGAGCAACAGATGTTAGCCCTGGGACGGGGCTTAATGTCAGACCCCAGTCTTATAATCATTGATGAAATGTCTCTCGGGCTTGCCCCCATACTGGTCAATGAAATGTATAAAATCTTGAGGGAAATCAGAGAAAGGGGCATTACTATTCTATTTGTCGAACAGAATGTCAGGAAAAGCCTTACCGAAGCGGATAGGGCTTATATTATGGAAGCAGGGCGTGTCGTTTTAAGTGGCAATGTAGCCAAACTCCGTGAGGAAGAAAAGGTTAAAAAAGCCTACTTTGGTACCTGAAATTGATTAAGACGGGTTACTGATGACAGTATTAGTTGAGTTATCTACGCCTGTAGTGATGGGGATTCTGCTGGGTGGGTTATACGCGGTAATCGCCCTGGGACTTTCGCTGGTTTTCGGGGTGGTGAAGGAGATAAACATCGCCCACGGAGACCTGGTCATTTTAGGCAGCTACTTCGGCTATGTTGCCATGACCGTACTGGGCATAGACCCCATCCTGAGCTTAATCATAGGTATGCCCCTGTTGTTTGGCATCGGTTTTGCCATTCAAAAATACCTGCTGAACAGGGCTTTCAAAATATCAATGGACGCTACATTGATAATAGCTTTTGGACTCTCTTTAATCCTGCAAAACGCTTACCAGCTTATATGGACGCCTATGGCCAGGGGGTTAACAACACCCTACGCCCTGGAAAGTTTCAGCGCCGGGCCAATTCATGTCCCGCTGGTCTATCTGCTAGATTTTGCTGCAGCTATATTGGTCATGCTTTTTATCCAACAGTTCCTGAAGAGAACCTATCTAGGCAGGGCGATAAGGGCCGCCGCCCAGGATAGGAAAACAGCTCACCTTATGGGGATAAATACCGACCGGGTGTATGCTTATACCTTCGCCATCTCAATGGCACTGGCGGCCGTAGCCGGCGTGTTCCTGGGGTTAACTTTTTCGTTTACGCCGATATCGGGGATGTCTTTCCTGATAATTGCCCTCGGTGTGGTCGTCTTAGGCGGTCTGGGCAGTATAGTGGGGACGTTTGTCGGGGGTATAGCCTTTGGCCTAGCCCAAACTCTCGGTGGCTATTTCTTTGGTGTAGCTGCCCAGATGCTGGTTGCCTACATTATGGTGCTGGTAGTCTTAGCCGTGATACCACGAGGTATATTTGGCCGTTAGGAGGAACATGAAGGTTACCCTGCCTCGGCTACGAGGGGTACTGATACCGCTGATAGCGGTCATAGTGGTGCTGGCCCTCTTTCCGGTTATAGGCGTGTCCCGCATCTGGCTCCTTTATGCCTTTCTCTTCTTTACCTACCTGGCTATGGCCAATATGTGGAATCTGCTGGCTGGTTATAGCGGTCTGGTATCCCTGTGCCCGGCGGCCTTTATTGGGCTGGCAGGATACACCCTGGCCATAGGCACCTGGTTCGGTTTCCCCTGGTATCTGGGGATAATAGCCGGTGGTATAGTGGCGGCGGCATTTGCTGTGATTATATCCATTCCTGTCTTCAGGCTTAAAGGCATATACTTTGCTATCGGGACACTGGTTTTGCCCGAAGTATTGAGGTTTGTCTTTACGATTTGGGCACCCATTGGAGAGCCGGTATACGGCGGGGGGGCGGGCTATACGGTTAAGGGGGTGGCCGATGTTTCCCAGGCGCAGATTTACTGGCTTGCTTTGGCTATCGGGGCTGCCTCAATTTTCCTTATGCGGTATGTTTTGCGTTCAAAGCTGGGCTCGGGGCTGGCGGCAATCCGTGATAACGATAGCACCGCGGCCAGTTGTGGGATAAACGTTTTCAACCTAAAGCTGTACTCCTTCGTCATTGCCGCCTTCATAACCGGGATAGCCGGAGCAATTTTTTACCTTTACCAAGGGTACATAGAGCCAGTCAGCGCTTTCAGTGTACGGTGGCTGGTCATAATAATGCTGGCTACTGTTATAGGGGGGGAAGGCACTGAAGAGGGGCCTGTTGTTGGCACGATTATCGTTGTCTTTTTATACTTCACGCTGGCCAGATATGCCGAAATCAGCCTAATCATACAGGGCTCCATACTGATCGGCATAATGTTACTGGCACCGCAGGGTATTATGGGCTCTCTACGCAAGACCCGAGCTTACCGTTCCCTGTTAAAGTTAGCTACCAGACGCTAAAGATGGGCCGTTCTGGTCCCTATGAGATTGCACAAGATGTCGGGTAATATTCATTTTCGAGGAGGCTAATATGAAACCGCTTCAGACTGATTTATCTATCTACAAAAAATTCAATTTTGAGTACCCGCCGGTGGGTGTCAAGTTTCTCCCCGGCAGACCGGAAGGAATGGCTCAGCTGGACAAGAGCCTGGCTTTATGTGAAATGGTTAAGGAAGCCCAGCAGAGAGGAACTCCTTTTTACATTACCAAGGATAACGAGAACTGTGCCGGGGCAATGATGCTGGGAATGGTGGAACCTGTGCCACACCCGGGAGGTGGGGAACTGGGAGTCAAATACGGCATCTTTGAGGAAGCACGCGCCAACGATAGGCTGATTGAAAACTCGCCCAAAATGGCCCCGGGGGGGGTGAATTGCGTCGCCTTCTCTCCGTTAGACAAGTTGACCTTCGAGCCTGACCTCCTGTTTCTTGTAACCAATACCAGCCAGGCGGAAATCGTACTCAGGGCTCTGAGCTATTCCACCGGAGAAATATGGTCAAGTAAGGTAAGTACGGTTGGTGCCTGCGCCTGGACTTTTGTTTACCCGTACCAGAGCGGCATGGTTAACTACGTAGCCACCGGGTTGACCTTCGGCCTGAAAGCAAGGAAAACATACCCTGAGGGATGGATGATATTCTCCATACCGTATCACTGGATACCCATAATTACCAAGAACCTGGAGAATATGGAATGGGTGCTCCCCTCCTATACCGATGGCACCAGAGAACAGTTTCTGGCACGACGGGATAAAATATTCGAAGAATTAGCCCGGGAGTTCGGCAACCCCTGAACCAGCCAGGCAGCCAGTCACTAGTCGCGCTTCTTCCTGACGTAGACCTTTATTTCCCCACCCTCCTCCTCCGTTCCCAGAAACTCGTGCCCGGTGGTCTGGCACCAGGCTGGCATATCCTGTTTTATACCCTCATCGTCAGCCACCACCTCCAGAACCTCCCCCGGCTTAAGCTCCTTAATCTTTTCCGCAGTTTTAACAATAGGCATGGGACAGTACAGGCCCACGCAGTCCAGGCTATGGTCTGCCTTCATTTTTGCCTCCCTCTGCCGCCAAACTAACGCCCGATTAGATAAACAGGGTTACCCCAGACTGGCGAGCCTCATTCAGGAAAAAGGCGGCGCCGGCAATGCTATCAGCCTCACTGCGGAAAGAGTCCTGCTCCAGCCCCATTACCCCGCACGTAGTGGAACAGGGAACCAGTTTTACCCCCATCTGCTTAGCCATGGTGATGAACTCCTCAATAGACGGCACGTTGCTCTCCTTCATGAGCCTTTTCATCATCCAGGTCCCCAGACCCAACATATGAAACCGGGAAAGCTTTAACCTTTTAGAGCCGCCCCGGTTCATAAAATTAAGCATCTTTCTCATCAGCCCCTTGCCTCTGATACCACCCTCGTTTTTCTTGATGATATTCAGCCCCCAGAAGGTGAAGAACATGGTGGTATCCATCCCCATACTGGCGCCGGTGGTCGCCACTATGAAAGCGGCTAAAGCCCGGTCAAGCTCACCGCTAAAGACAACAATAGTCAGCTTCTCTTTCTCCGCCACTTAATTCACCCCCCCCTGGCAGCTTCTTGGCGGATATCAGCACCGCAAGAGGGGCAAACTTTCTTATCCCGGGGCAGGGGCTCTCGGCACTTGGGACAGTAGAATATTTCTATGCCGCAAGCCTGGCAGAGGGGTAATTCTGCCTCTGTTATCTCCACGTCGCAATACGGGCAGTACCTGTGCTCCTTTTTCTCCGTCATTGCTCTTTCCCTCCCTTTGTTTTCTGCTTGCCCTCGTAGTCCTCTATAGCTTTACCCAGAGCCTGAGCTCCCAGGTTGGAGCAGTGAAACTTCTGCTTGGGCAAGCCTTTCAGTTCGTCAGCCACCGATTTAGGAGTAATCTTCTTAGCTTCCTCCAGTGTCTTGCCTTTAGCCATCTCACTCACCATGCTGGAAACGGCAATCGCCGCTCCGCAGCCAAAGGTCTTATACTTAACATCCTCCAGATGGTTGTCCTTGACCTTTATATAAAAGGTCATCATATCTCCACACACCGGATTGCCCACCTCGCCAACGCCGTCAGCGTTATCAATCTCCCCCACATTACGAGGGTTCATAAAGTGGTCCATCACCTTTTCATTATAGACTGGCATGTTACTTACCTCCCTTACTAGCCTTAGTAAATTTGCTGTAGAGCGGCGACATCTGCCGCAGCCTGTCAACTACAGGCGGCATAGTCTCCAGAACGTAATCTATGCCCTTGGCGGTGCTGTCTATGCCCAGCGTAAAGAGAATGGAACCCTGAGCCAGCTCGTGGGATATCCCCATGGCAATAAGCACATGGGACGCCTTAAGTGCCCGGGAAGTGCAGGCAGAACCGCTGGAGACAGCCACCCCTTTACTGTTTAATAACATAAGCATTGCTTCGCCCTCGATGAACTCCACGCAGAAGCTGGCGTGTCCCGGCAGACGATTCCGGGGGTGGCCGGTGACGACCACGTTCTCAATCTTGCCCGGCAGCTCCTTCAGCAGGCGGTCACGCAGGGGAGCCAGGTGTTTTATTCTCTTGGCTATATCTCTCTCAGCTAGCTCCGCCGCCTTGCCCAGGCCGGCAATAGCCGGAACATTCTCGGTACCGGCACGCCGCCCCCCCTCCTGGATACCACCATCAATAATCGGCATGATCCGCACCCCTTTCCGCACCCACAACGCACCAACGCCTTTCGGGCCGTAGAATTGGTTACCAGCCAGGCTCAGGGCATCTACGCCCAGCTCTTTTATGTCAACCGGAACAGTGCCGGCAGCAGCCACGGCATCGGTATGGAAGACCACATTATTCTCTCTGGTTATTTTGGCTATCTCCCCTATCGGCTCTATTGTGCCCACCTCACCATTAGCGTGCATGACCGATACCAGCACGGTATCCTTCCTCAGGCTTTTCCGCACGTCTTCGGGGTCAACCGTTCCGTGTTTATCCACCGGCACCTCACTCACCTCAAAGCCCCACTTTTCCAGAGTCCTGGCTGAGTGCAGCACCGAAAAATGCTCGATAGCGGAAACGACCACGTGCTTCCCCTTTTTCTGCTGTGCCATCGCCAGACCCTTGACAGCCAGATTATTAGCCTCGGTGCCGCTGCCGGTAAAGATTATCCCCTCGGCATCGGCGCCAATGAGCCGGGCTACCCGGTCACGGGCTGTTTCCAGGGCTTCCCGGGCACCGTCTCCCCAGTCGTGCAGCGACGAGGGATTACCGAAAACACCCTCCAGGTAAGGCATCATCGCCTCACGAACCTCGGGCAAAAGAGGGGTAGTTGCTGTATTGTCTAGGTAGACCTTCTGCATATCCTTACCTCCCCGGTGATAACCTCATGTCATTTTAGCGCATAAAGCCTAAATAAATCATTACATCTATAGATAAAATATTACAAAATTGCTACATCTATAAGCGGGCAGCAGTTACTCGCTATCTATTCAATGTCTCTTCCATACGTGTAGTGCACTCTGTTAAAGCTCATGAAAAAGCACAGCAAGCCACATAATAGATAAAAATGGAGGAACACTCAACCTACAGCAGACAACCAGGGCTCGGAAGGAACAACCTTAATTAGTATATATACCCGGCTAGCTCACACCCTAACTATAGCTCCCAGAAGCTGTGCAACTCCTGGAAATCAATCAAACCGTTCTCGGCCACATTTTCAATCTCGATTCCGGCTTCAACGGCGGCCGCCACCGGATTAAGGCCGCCAAGCTGAACAATGCCAATCCGGTTCAGGGCTACCGGAATCTGGCAGAGCGGCTCACTGGTATCGCCCATGGCGAAAACCCCACCGATGCCTACTTCCTTGAGCAGGGCTACCCTCTCCTCGACAACCTCCCTGGCCGGTGCCGGCATTGTCCTGAAAACACCCAGTATCTTGCCAGTCCCTGTCCGGGCGGCTTCACCAACACTGGTCATCCGGGCACGAATAAACTGCTCGGAGGGGTCAACGGAGGTACCGGCGTAATCGATTATGGCAACAAAGCGCTTTGGCTTCAAGCTTCTAACCTCGAGCACGCCGCCGAACCGGAACTCCACAGGGACCCCAGCCTTGAGCAATACCCCATTTATAGCCACGCTGCAAACGGTGGCAAAACCGATTTTGCCGCTGGGCACAGCCACTGCCCCCAGCTTCTCCCCCTCCGGAGCGGTGGCTACCAGCTCGCTGACGCAAAGCCCGGCTTTGAAAGCGTCCTTCATCGCCGAAAGCGTCTTTTTGAACTTTTCCTTATCAATAAGCGAGGTATTTATAGGTAACTGACCACTGCGCTTTTTGGGGTCGAAGGTGGTCTGGAAGGCAAGCATCTCCAGCTTCTCCCTCACGAAACCCAGGTGCTGGGGAGCCAGGGCTTCTTTGACCTCCTGCCGCCCTTTGGCAGTAATCATCCGGCCGTCCCGGCCGGCGGGCTGGGTATAGCCGCGCTCGTCGGCTATCCTCAGGTGATACCTGACCGCCCTCTCGCTCAAGAAAACCCCCTCGCCCTCAAGGCGGCGGGCAATGGTGATTGACCCCAGTGTTTCTGATGACTCGCTTAAGATTTTCAGGATAGATATTAGCTTACCTTCGGCGTCGGAGCCGACAACCTGTTCCGCCATTAGCTTTCCCACTCCCTACGATAATTTTCCCGTATTATAACACGCATAACCAAGAAAACGAAGAGCCCTCCGGCGCTGCCTTCCGCCTTATGAACCCTTGAAGCGGTTGGTAATGGGCAACCGCCGGTCCCTGCCAAAGGCTCTGGGGGTTATCTTAACCCCCGGCGGTGCCTGGCGGCGCTTGTACTCGCTGGCGTCCACCAGCCGGGCCGCCCGCTTTACCACTTTTTCATCGTTGCCCAGGGCGATTATCTGCTCCACGCTCTTATCCTCCTCGACATAGGCCGTCAGCACCGGGTCAAGCAGCTCATATGGAGGCAGGTTGTCGGTATCCTTTTGCTCCGGCTTCAGCTCCGCCGAAGGAGGCTTATCCATAATAGTAGCCGGTATCAGCTCATAACCGGAAAGCCGGTTACGGTATCCGGCAAGCTTATAAACCAGTGTCTTGGTCACATCCTTTATCACGGCAAAGCCGCCGGCCATGTCCCCGTACAGCGTGGTGTAGCCGGTGGCCATCTCACTTTTGTTACCGGTGGGTAGCACCAGCCAGCCGAACTTGTTGGACAGCGCCATCAGTATATTACCCCTTATACGCGCCTGGATATTCTCCTCGGCTACATTGGGTTCCACCCCCTTAAAAGCCCCGGCCAGCGTATCCAGATAGGCTTTAAACGCCTTCTCAATGGGGATTTTCAGCAGCTTGATGCCCAGGTTCTTAGCCAGCAGCCCGGCATCGGTAAGGCTGCCGGGGGAAGAGTACCGGGAAGGCATAGCCACCCCCACCACGTTGGACTTGCCCAGGGCGTCAACGGCAATAGCCGCCACCAGGCTCGAATCCAGCCCCCCGGAAAGCCCTATTAAAACCTTCTCAAAGCCGTTCTTGCGGACATAGTCGCCAGTGCCCAGCACCAGCGCCTGGTAGACCTCCCCCGGCGAGCCCCGCAGCTCAACTTTCCTGGAAGGCAAGGACGGTTTCTCCGTACCAAACGGCGCCCCGGGCACCACTACTTTAGGGGTGGGCCACCCCGATTTTCCGGCGGGAGGTGACCCCTTCTGCCACCTGGGGTCGTGAAGGCGCGCCCGGAAGACGGGCTCAACATCCAGGTCGACAACTATCAGGTCTTCCTCAAACTGCTTACCCCGGCCCAGCAGCTGCCCCTTCTCATCCACGGCAATGCTGTTGCCGTCAAAGACCAGCTCATCCTGCCCCCCCACCAGGTTGGTGTGAGTAAAGATAGCCACGTTGTCCACGGCGCGGGAGACTATCATCCTTTCCCGCAAATCCACCTTGCCAAAGTGATAGGGCGAAGCGCTTATGGTAACGATAACCTCGGCACCGGCGTTAGCCTGGGCGGTAGCCGGCCCATCCTCGTACCAGATGTCCTCGCAGATGTTGATACCCAGCCCGATGCCGCCGATAGTATAGACCGGGCACTGGTCACCAGCGCGGAAGTAGCGGTTCTCATCAAAGACGCCGTAGTTGGGCAGAAATATCTTGTGATAGACGCCGATAAGCTTGCCGTCATTAATTACGGCCGCCGCGTTATAGATTTCCTCTCTGGCATCAACAAAGCCGACGACAATAGCCAGCCCCATTGAAGCATCTACCACCTTTTCCAGCGACCGCAGGTTCTCGGCAATAAACTTGGGCTTAAAAAGCAGGTCTTCGGGCGGATAGCCGCAGGTAGCCAGTTCCGGCAAAGCCAGCAAATCCACCCCCAGAGACATGGCTTCTTTAATGGCACTCAGGATTTTTCGCCGGTTGCCGGCAAAATCACCCACGGTGACGTTAAGCTGAGCCATTCCAATGCGCAGCCGACGGCCGTCACCCAACTGCGGCATAGCGGCCCCCCTCTAAAGACTTTATAATATGGGCAGGTACTTCTTCAGTTCGTATTCGGTTACCTGAGCGCGGTAGTTTTCCCACTCTATCTTCTTGTTCTGGATAAAAGCCTCAAAAACATGCTCACCGAGGGCCTTGCGCACTACCTCGCTCTTCTCAGCTAAAAGGATAGCTTCCAGCAGGCTGGCCGGCAGGGTGCCTATGCCCCGCTTCTGCCTCTCCTCAGCGGACATCTCGTAGACATTCTCCTCCACCGGCGCCGGCGGCTCCAGCCCCTTCTCAATGCCTTCCAGCCCGGCGGCCAGCATGACACTGAAGGCAAGGTAGGGGTTGCAGGCCGGGTCAGGAGAGCGGTATTCAAGCCTGGTCGCCTTTTCCCTACCCGGCCGGTACTCCGGGACTCGGATAAGGTCAGAGCGGTTGCGCCGCGCCCAGGAGAGGTATACCGGCGCCTCGTAGCCGGGGACCAGCCGCTTGTAAGAGTTGACCCACTGGTTGGTCACCGCCGTAATCTCGGGAGCGTGCGCCAGCAGTCCGGCTATATAGCTCCTGGCTATCTTGGACAGATGGTATTCATCATCTTTATCAAAGAAGGCGTTCCGTTCACCCTTGAAAAGCGACTGGTGAACGTGCATGCCGCTGCCGTTTATACCGAAGACAGGCTTGGGCATGAAGGTGGCGTAAACGCCGTGCCTGAGGGCTACCTCTTTGACAACAAGGCGATAGGTCATCACGTTATCGGCCATGGTCAGGGCATCGGTATACCTCATGTCTATTTCATGCTGGCTGGGGGCGACCTCGTGGTGGGAATACTCGACGCCGATACCCATATCCTCCAGGTCCAGAACGGTATCCTTCCTCATCTCGATAGCGGCGTCCCGCGGAGTCATATCAAAGTAGCCTCCCTGGTCCAGCAGCACGGTGCTCTCGGAATCCTGGAAATAGAAGTACTCCAGTTCCGGTCCCACATAAAAGGTATAGCCCAGGTCAGCCGCCCGCTTCAGGTTCCTCTTGAGGACAAATCTGGGGTCACCCTCAAAAGGCTCACCCCCCGGCCTCAAGACATCACAGAACATACGGGCAACGGCATTGTGCTCACGCGGCCGCCAGGGCAGCAACTGAAAGGTATCCGGGTCAGGTAGGGCCACCATATCACTCTCATCAATCCGGGCAAATCCCTGAATTGACGACCCGTCAAAGCCCATTCCCTCGGTCAGGGCTCCTTCCAGCTCTTCCACAGTGATGGCAAAGCTCTTGAGTATACCCTGTATATCGGTAAACCACAGCCGGATAAACTTAACATCATGCTCCTTGGCCATCTTTAAAATATAATCATTCGCCTCTTCCCTGCTCCTGTTTGCCATTGTTACCACCTCCTCTGGTAATACTTGTTTATATTCATAGAATTTAGCTGTTTATTATCACCAATGTACTACATACTGCTTCACCTCGCAACCTGCCTAGACGGCATTTTCGTCTATATCGCCGGTGCGGACACGCACCACATGCTCTACCGGCAGGACGAAAATCTTGCCGTCACCGGTCTCGCCCGTCCTAGCGTTGCGGAGAATGGCATCTATAACAACGGGCACATCCTCGTCTAGCACCACCAGCTCTATCTTTAGCTTGGGCAGCAAGTCCACCCGGTATTCCCCCACCCGCCACTGCAGGGGGATTCCCTTCTGCTTGCCCCGCCCGCTAACCTCGCTGACGGTCATACCGAAATAGCTCTTCTCCTCGAGCGCCTTTTTTACGGCATCCAGCTTCTCTTCCCGGATAATAGCCTCTATCTTTTTCACCGGAGCAGCCCTCCGTAAGCCCTCTCGCCGTGCTGGGAAAGGTCAAGCCCCACCGTCTCATCCATCTGCCCCACCCTCAAGCCCACGGTAACATCAACCAGCTTGCCCAGTACCCAGGTAGCCGCGAAAGCAAAGGCGGCAACAGCCACCACCCCAATAAACTGCGTCAGCAGCTGGGCAATATTGCCCTCCAGTAAACCGGGCGTCCCCGCAATTGCCGAGCTGGCGAAGATACCCGTAGCCAGCGCCCCCCAGATACCGCCCACCCCGTGGACGGCGAAAACATCCAGGGAATCATCAAACTTAAATTTATTTTTCATCAGCACGATGCTGTAGTAGCAGACGATAGCGACGATAACGCCTATCGGAATACCGGCAATGGGATGGACGAAACCAGCCGCCGGCGTAATAGCTACCAGCCCAGCCACCGCTCCGGTAACCGTTCCCAGCAGGCTGGGACGGCGGTGTATCCAACCAAGCAACATCCAGGTGAACCCGGCAGCGGCGGCGGAAAGGTTGGTGGCGACGAAGGCATTAGCCGCCAAGCCGTCGGCAGCCAGGGAGCTGCCGGCGTTGAAACCGAACCAACCGAACCATAGCAACCCGGCGCCGAGGGCTACCATGGGAATATTACTGGGCTCCATTATATCCCCGGGGAAACCTTTGCGCCTGCCCAGGAGCATAACCAGGGCAAGAGCGGAAACGCCGGCATTGATATGGACCACCGTGCCGCCGGCAAAGTCGAGGGCGCCCAGGCTGCTCAGCCAGCCACCGTCGCCCCAGACCCAGTGGCAAACCGGGGCATAAACAACCGTCACCCACAGCGCCGCGAAAAGCATCAGGGCGCTGAACTTGATTCTCTCCACCACCGCCCCGGTAATCAGGGCTACGGTGATAATGGCAAACATCCCCTGAAAGGTCATAAAGGCAAGGTGAGGCACGGTTCCGGCATAGATATCGGAAGGCGCCATCCCTACGTTAATCAGCCCCAGGAAATTAAGCCCCCCGATAAAACCGCCGGCATCAGAGCCAAAGCTCAGGCTGTAGCCCCAGAGCGCCCAGAGCACGCCGATAAGCCCCATGATGGCAAAGCTCATCATAATAGTGGAAAGCAGGTTCTTGCGCCGGGCCATACCGCCGTAGAAAAAGGCAAGCCCCGGCGTCATCAGCAAAACCAGCGCCGATGAGACCAGTATCCAGGCGGTATCTCCGGTGTTTATCTCCATTTAACCCCCAAATACTTCAACTACCTCCAGTTTAACAGGCAAATATTTCCAACAGATTACAGGGGGGTTAAATTTAGGTTACAGATAGATAAAGATAGGAGCTCTTATTTACGCCTTAAAGCGATAACCTATATTTCTTACCGTCTCGATGAAGGTGTGTTCTGCGTCCTCAATCTTGCTCCTGAGTCTCCGCACATGCACATCCACCGTCCTGTCGCCGCCGTAGTAGTCATAGCCCCAGACCTTGTTAAGCAGAGCTTCACGGTTAAAAACACGCCCCCGGTGACCGGCTAGAAACTTTAGCAGCTCATACTCTTTAAAGGTAAGCTCTATTACTCTGCCTTCCAGAGTCACCTCACACCTGGCAAGGTCAATAGACAGGCCGTCACACTTGATTAGCTCGCCGCCGTCTATGTTCCGGGCACGGCTTAAAACCCGCCCGGCTCTAAAGGCCAGCTCCCGCGCGTCGTAGGGGCTGGTTATAAAATCATCGATATCGATATTCCCGTTAAGGCTGCCCAGCCTATCTTGGGGGAGCAGGGCTATAACCGGCAGGCGCATTCCTGCCTTAAGCCCCTCTATAAGCTCCCTCGCCTCGCCAGCGGGCAGCTCACCGCCCATCTCAACCAGCACTAAATCGGGGCGGTTAGCGGCTATCTCCCCGGCAAGCTCTTCGCCATGAGGCACAACAGTACAGGTAAAGCCGCTTTCGTTGATTTGGGAACACAGCTCGGCAAGTGCCTTGGTCTCTTGAGCTACCATCAGCAGCCGCAACATTGTCCACCCCCATCAATAAGCGTAGAGCCGGCCGTAGGGCCGCAGCCAGCGGGGAAACAGCTTTATAAACTTATGCTTCAGTATCTCGCCGGCATCATAGCCAAAGTGGGCGGCGAACTCACCGACCAGCTGCTTAAGCACCTTACGGTCGGTGTCCTCAAGCTGGGCAACGCCCACTTCTTTACCCAGTTGGTACTCCTCAACGCTCCCCCTCAGGTAGATAACGCCGCCGTGCATGCCGGTGCCGATGAAATTGGCTTTATGATTCTCGCCCTCTTTTAGATTCAATCCCAGCAGAATCAGCACACCGCCGGCCATATACTCACCGGCAAAGTCCTGGGCGGTACCCCCGATAACCAGCGCCGGCTTCCGTTCCCGGTACTCCTTCATATGGATGCCCGCCCGGTAGCCCACGTCCTCACGGACAAAGATTTTACCGCCCCGGGCGGAAAGCCCGATAATATCGCCGGCGTGGCCGTGGATTATTATCTCGCCCTCGTTCATGGTATTGCCGCAGCCGTCCTGGGCATTACCCCGCACGATAATCCTGGGCCCGTTCATAAAGGCCCCCAAATCGTTACCAGGGGTGCCGAATATCTCAATCTCCACCGGTTTATTCAGGTCGGTGCCGATATAGCGCTGCCCGTGAACGTTGCGCAGCTCGATGCGGCGCACGCTGTCGGTCATGGCTTTTCTTAAACTAGCATTAAGCTCCCGGTAGTAAACACCGCCGGCATCTATCTTAACCACTGAGTTCTTTCGGCTTGCCATAATTAGCTCCCGGCCATTCCTACGCCCAGAATTTCCAACTCGGTATCGGTCAGCCCCACCCCCCTCAGGTGCAGGCGGTTACCCCGCAGGCTCTCGATGGCGTTGACTCCCAACCCACCCAGTATATCTTTTAGCTCAATGCTCCAGCCCCGCAGCAAATTAGCTAATCTACGGGCGCCAATATCGGGGTTGACCCGCTTGGTCAGGCGGAGGTCGGTGGTGCATAAGCCCCAGGCACACTTGCCGGTGTGGCACTGCTGGCAGAGATGGCAGCCCAGGGCGACAAGCGCCGCCGTGCCGATATAGATGGCGTCAGCCCCCAGGGCGATGGCTTTAGCCACGTCGCCGCTGTTCCTGATGCCGCCGGAAACCACGATGGAAGCCTGGTTGCGGATACCCTCCTGGCGCAGACGGCTGTCCACTGCAGCCAGCGCCAGCTCGATGGGAATGCCCACATTATCACGTATAACTTTAGGCGCCGCCCCGGTAGAGCCCCTCAGCCCGTCAAGGACGATAATATCAGCACCGCCCCGCACCATACCGCTGGCAATAGCCGCCGAATTATGCACGGCGGCAATCTTGACCGATATCGGCTTGGTGTAGTTGGTCGCCTCTTTCAAAGCGTAGATAAGCTGCGCCAGATCCTCGATAGAGTAAATATCATGCTGCGGCGCCGGCGATAAAGCATCCGTCCCCTGGGGAATCATCCTGGTTAATGATACCTCGGCACTTACCTTCTCCCCGGGCAAATGCCCGCCGATTCCCGGCTTGGCTCCCTGCCCTATCTTAATCTCGACCACCCTTCCCGCGTTTAGATAGTCGGCTTGCACGCCGAAGCGTCCCGAAGCTACCTGCACGATGGTGTTATCGCCGTATTTATACAGGCTGGGGTGCAGCCCGCCCTCACCGGTGTTCCAGAGAGTGCCCATTTCAGTGGCTGCTCTGGCTAAGGAATGGTGCACATTAAGGCTCACCGCCCCGTAGGACATGGCGGCAAACATGACCGGCACCTCCAGCCTCACCTGGGGCGCCAGCTTCGTTTCCAGCTTATGAGACTTAGCGTCAAGCTCCAGCCGGTCGGGTTTTCTACCCAGCCAGGTAGTCAGCTCCATCGGCTCACGCAGCGGGTCTATGGAAGGATTGGTCACCTGGCTGGCGTTGAGCACCAGGTGGTCCCAGTAGATTCTCTGCTCCTTGTCGTCGCCCATGCCGGTGAGCAGCACCCCACCCGTCTCCGCCTGCTTGTTTATGTCCTCAATAACCTCGGGGCGCCAGTTATAGTTCTCGCGGTACTCCTGCGGGTTGCGGCTGATGGTCAGCGCCTGGGTGGGGCAAAACACCTCACAGCGGTGACAGCCCACGCAGTTCTCCTCCCGGCTCCTCACCTCATCGTCCTCGGCATCGTAGTAATTAGCGTCAAAAGAGCACTGGTTCACGCAGACCTTGCAGCGGATACAGCGCTCCGCGTCCCGCTTTATGATAAATTTAGGTGCTATATAGGTTTTCATTTTCTTGATCCTCCCTGCATCCGCACCGGCACTCCCCGCTCCGCCAGGTATTGCTTTATATTATTGATGGAGTAGGTCCCGTAGTGAAATATGCTGGCAGCCAGCACCGCATCGGCTTTGCCATCAATCAATGCCTGATACAGGTCTTCCGGGCTGCCGCCGCCGCCGCTGGCAATCACCGGCACGCTGACCGCCCCGGAGATGGCGCGGGTAAGCTCGTTGTCATAGCCCGTCTGGTGCCCGTCGGCGTCCATGCTGGTCAGCAGTATCTCGCCGGCGCCGAGCCCCACCGCCTTTTTAGCCCACTCTATGGCATCAAGCCCGGCTGGCTTCTGCCCGCTCTGGATATATACCTCCCACTTCGGTTGTTTTCCCCCGTTTACTCTTTTAGCGTCAATAGCCACCACGATGCACTGGCTGCCGAACTTCTCGGCGCCCTCTTTAATCAAATCGGGTTTGAGCACCGCCTCGGTATTTATAGATACCTTGTCGGCGCCGGCTAATAACATGCGCCGCATATTGGCTATAGTACGCAGCCCCCCGCCAACCGTCAGCGGCATAAATACTTTTTCAGAAATACGCTCGACCACGTCAACCATGGTGTCGCGCTCCTCCGGCGTCGCTGTAATATCCAGAAAGACCAGCTCGTCGGCGCCCTCCTTATAGTAAAAATCGGCACGCTCCACCGGGTCGCCGGCGTCGCGCAGCTGGACAAAGCTCTTCCCCTTGACCACCCGCCCGCCTTTGACATCCAGGCAGGGTATGATGCGCTTGGTCAGCACTTTATTTAGCCCCCCCGGCGGTTACTTTCTTTTTTGTCCCCGCCTTCAGCCTGCCGACTACAGCCTGGCCTCCCATCGGTATCCAGGCTTTATCCAGGTCGGGAACTATCAGCCGGATTGCCGATTCCTCGGAGGAAAGATAGAGCATATCCCCCTTCTCACCGACGGTCAGCGGCCTCAGGCGGATGCGGTCGGTCAGCCCAATCATCTCGCCGTGGTGGGCGATAATTACGGCAAAGGGCCCGTTCAAGAGCAGGCTGCCGTATACCTGGCGCAGCGCCAGCATCAGCCTCTGCTCCTCTTTGGGCAACCGCTCGATGGCGTCCCAGAAAGGCGGCGCCAGTATTTTAGCCACTATTTCCAGCGGCAGGTGGTGCTGGCGCATGAGCAAATCGACGGCGTAGGCAACCACCTCGGTATCGGTCTGCATGGTGCACTGGTAGCCGAACTGCTCTAAATAGCGGCGGTTGATGCCGTAGGACGAAATCTCGCCGTTGTGGATGACCGTCCAGTCCAGTATGCAGAACGGGTGGGCCCCGCCCCACCAGCCGGGGGAATTGGTGGGAAACCGTCCGTGAGCCGTCCACAGGTAGCCCTGGTACTGCTCAAGGCAGAAATAATCGGCTATCTCCTCTGGGTAGCCCACCCCCTTAAAGACCCCCATGTTCTTGCCGCTGGAAAAGACAAAGCTGTCGGACAGTCTGGTATTTATATCCATAACCCGCGCCATGACATAGTCATCCCCGGACTGCTTTTGGGGCTTGCTTTTATTTATGTCAAGGAAATAGCGCCGGACCAGCGGCGGGTCTTTAATCGGCGGTGACGGCCGTGTCGGCACCTCCTGCTGCTCGATGATGTTAAAATTATCCTTCAGAAACGCCTCCGTCTCCTGCCTGCCCTGCTGGCTCAAAAACATAACGTGGAAGGCGTACTGCTCGGCGTATTCCGGGTACAGTCCGTAGACGGCAAAGCCGCCCCCCAGCCCGTTGCCGCGGTCGTGCATGTTGGCGATAGCCTTAATCACCCCCTCGCCGGAAAACCGCCGGCCGGTGGTATCCATCGCCCCGAATATGGAGCAGGCGTCGATTATCTTGGTGTCCCGGTTGGGGTTATTTATCCGCCCGATATCTCTCACGTCAGTCTCTCCCCGTAGCAAGGCTATTCATCAACGACCTCTTCTTCGATTGGTTCAACCGGGGGCACTACAGAAGCCTCCTCGGAAGCCGGTATCTCCAGCCGGGCGCGCCAGATTTTCTCCGGCAGAGAAGCCAGCCCGAAGTCGTCGCTAACCAGCGTTTCCTTGAAAGCCCCCACCTTTACCCCATCCTTCATTAAATTATAGATAATGCCCGCCTTCTCGATATCGCCGGCAAAGACCATGCCCAGTATCTTCCCGCCTTTTATTATCACCTTTTTATATATGCCGTCGTCCCTCCGGTTGATAACCTCATAGCTGTCATCGGGCACGTTGACCATCCCCGCCGAAACGATATTCACCCCGAAGTACTTAAGGGCGTTCATGGCGGTGCCGCCCTCATATTCAGCCTTCTTACCAGCCATATTCAGGCCGGCAGTCCTGCCCCCAACGTAGGCGTTGGGCCAGACCGGCGTTACCCGGTTCTCCCCGTAGACGAAATCATAGGCTTCGGCAACATCCCCGCAGGCGTAGACATCAGCTATAGAGGTAGCCATGCGGCGGTCAACGATAATACCCCGGTTGGTCCTAACCCCGTTATCAGCCACCAGGTCAAGACGCGGCGTAACGCCGATGGCAACGACAACCATATCACAGGCAAGCGTACGCCCATCATCCAGGCTGACCCCATTGACCTCGCCCAGCAAACTACTGTTGATTCTGGCGATAGTATGTCCGGTGATTATGTCAACACCGGCTTTAATAAGGGCTTTGGCTTCCAGCGCCGCTGCCTCCTCATCGAGGATGGTATTCAAAACCCAGTCCTTCATCTCGACGATGCTCACCCCCACCCCCCGCTTTAAGAGGGCTTCGGTGGCGCTCACCCCGATTAGCCCCCCACCGATGACGACCGCCCTCATCTTCCCCTGGCGCTGCTTCAGAAAGCTGTCAATATCCCTGGCGTCATCAAGGGTGGTAAAGGTAAAAACCCCCTTTAGCTCTTTGCCCTTCATGTCGGGCACGATAGGTGAGCCGCCGGTAGCCAGCAGCAGCTTCTGCCAGGCAATAGTCCGCCCACCTGCCAGTTCAATAGTACGCCCGCTGAAATCAATCCGCTTAACCTTATCACCGAATACAGTCTTGATTTTATTCTTCTGGTAGAAATCAGCCGGGCGGTAGAGCATCCTCTCCAGAGAACGCCCCTCGGCAAGGTGCTCGGAGATAAGCGGCCGCGAGTAGGCAGGGTAAGGCTCATCGGAGACGATAGCCAGTGTCCCCGCCTTATCCACCCCGCGGATGGCTTCGGCAGCCCCGATACCACCCGCCGAGTTGCCGATAATCAGATACTTTATTTTCTCCGCTCCAGCCATTTCTTACCGCCTGCCCGCTTTTTCTCCCAGGGCAACCCTGATGAAATTATCGTAAATTTTAAGCCCCATCTCCCCGCTCTTTTCCGGGTGAAACTGGGTGGCAACCAGGTTATCTTTAACCACCACGCTGCAGAAAGGGATGCCGTACTCGGTCTCGCCGGCAACCAGCGCTCCGTCCTCCGGCTTGACATAGTAGCTGTGGACAAAGTAGAAGTCAGCCTCATCGGGTATGCCCTCGAAGACGGGGTGAGCAATCTTCTGCTTTACCTGGTTCCAGCCCATGTGGGGAATCTTTAAACCCGGGGCGAATTTACGCACCGCGCCGGGAATAACGCCCAAGCACTCATGCCAACCGCCCTCTTCGGTACCGCCGAACAGGACCTGCATCCCGATGCATACCCCCAGAAAGGGCTTCCCCTCGCTAATATAGCGCTTAATCGCCCCGTCCAGCCCCGTTTTCCGCAAACTGGCCATGGTATCAGCCGCCGCTCCCACCCCGGGCAGGATAACCACCCGGGCGCTGAGCACCTCGTCAGGCTTATTGACCACTTTAGCCTCATAGCCCAGGCGGCTGACGGCGTTAACCACGCTGCGCAGATTGCCAGCGCCATAATCAACTATGGCAATCATCGCTCATACCTCAACATATACCAGCGCCTCATTGGGGCAGTTAGCCACGCAGACCGGAATTTCCTCCCCCTGGCAGAGGTCGCACTTCAGCGCCAGTTTCCGTTCGGTATCCGGCTTTATCGCCGCCAGCGGGCAGACCAGCACACAGGTCCAGCAGCCGATGCACTTATCCTCGTCCACCTTGACCAGCTTGCTCTCCGGGTCACGGCTAAGGGCACCGGTAAGGCAGGCCTGAACACAGGGAGCATCCTCGCACTGCTGGCAGCGCACCGACAGCGATACCACGCCCCCCTCATCCACCCGGAGCCGGGGCAGGGGCGGCGGGTACTCCCGGTTGAACGCCTTGACCAGGTCTTTGGAACGGGCGTGTTGCAGCTGGCAGTACACCTCACAGAGGTGGCAGCCGATGCAGACCTCTTCCTTAACGTATACCTTCTTCATTTAGTTTCCTGGTATGCGGCAAACGGTTGCCGCATACCATATGATATCAGATATAATATTCCCCTGTCAATGCCCTTTTAGTACCCGATTTCACCCGGCAGAATTGCTTCATAGAAGGGGCTTTACGCCAGCCCCTATTGTAACATTAAACCGGGCGGCACGCCAAGGCAAAATATGCCGGTATAGGCGCAAACGTTAAAAATGTATATAATATAGATGAAGGGGTAACCGGCAGATGCTTACTAAAGACGAACAGGAAAAATACGCCCGGCAGATAATGCTAAAGGGCTTCGGGCTTAAAGGGCAGGAAAAGCTCAAAAAAGCCAGTGTCCTTATCGCCGGCGCCGGCGGGCTGGGCTCATCGTCGGCAACCTATCTGGCAGCCGCCGGTGTGGGCACGCTGCGCATCGTTGACTATGACAAAGTAGAGCTGAGCAACCTCAACCGGCAGGTGCTGCACTGGCACGAGGACATCGGCAAAAGAAAGGTTATTTCAGCCAGAGACAAGCTAAAACAGCTCAACCCCCAGGTAACCGTAGAAGCCATCGAGGAGAAGATAACCGAAGCCAATATCTCTCAGCTGGTGGCGGGCTGTGATTTAATCGTCGATGCCATGGATAACCTGCCCGCCCGCTACCTGCTCAATAAAACAGCCGTAAAAAACAATATCCCCTTCTTCCACGGGGCGGTCTACGGCTTCGAGGGCAGGGCGATGACGGTCATACCGGGCAAGACCGCCTGCTTAAGATGCGTCTACCGGGGCGCTATCCCGGAAGAGACATTCCCCGTCATCGGGGTGACCCCGGCGGTTATCGGCTGCATCCAGGCGACTGAAGTAATAAAGTACCTGACGGGCATGGGGCAGCTACTGGCTGACAGACTCCTGGTCTACGACGGGCTCAACATGAAATTCACCGAGTTCAAGGTCAAAAAAGACCCCGCCTGCCCACACTGCGGAAAGCCGGCAAAAGGCAAAAAATGAGCGTAAACATATTGCCGGGGGTTAAATAACTGAGAGGATAAGAAAAGATGGAAGCAAAGATAGTATACTTCGAAAAGCCCGGTAAGGAAAACACCGTTAAAACACTGCGCCTGGCAAAGCGCCGGGCGAAAGAGCTGCGGCCGGTCAACTCCGGGGACTTTTTCGACCTTAAAATCAGGGAAATTCTCTGCAAACCCCTGTTCTAATGTCTTAAGACGACCGCCTGACCTTGATTAGCTCCGCCAGGATGCTGACGGCTATCTCCTGGTAGATATCATCCATCTATAAAACCTCTAAACATTATAGCGCATAAGTATCGCCTCTAAAACGCCGCCGGCAATCGTCCTAACCCGGGGGCGGATGGTATAACAGTCCTCTCTATCCCCGGAAGGGTCTATTTCACCCAGTTTCGTCCCCTTCTCGACCATTGTCCCGCTCCTGAGCAAAGCCCGGATTATACCGTCTATCTCTGCCTTGACCGGCTGTCCGGCTACCGTAGCCACCGCCTCGCCGGCACCAGCCAGGTCCCCTATATCCCTATCGGTCTGGAAGAGACCAGCTACAGCGGCGTGCAGCGCCCGCTCATGGGTCAGCCCCCCAATGGCAACGGGAATGCCGGTGTCCTTTTCGGCTCTCCCCTTTACAATCACCCGGCCCAAGCGCTCGCTGTTGTTGGTCTCCACCACCACATGGACATCCCTGCCCGCCTTAAAGCCGGGCCCCAGCCCGATGACCAGCGGGGCGTCGCTACTCTTCGTACCCAGGTTTTTCTTAGCCATTATGACATCAACCACCACCTGGGGTTTAAGGATACTCTTCATCCTGGCTCCGGGGTCAACGATGATGGGTATCCGGCCTTCCCGCCACAGCTTGTGAATATCAGCCGCCAACCCAACCCGCCGGGCGACTATCCCCTCCACCTCCTTTTCCTTATCATAGATGGCTTCGCAGAAGGCAACCCCCCGGCTGACGGCAAGGGGCTCAGCAGTCTCGGTCAGGCACACCCGGAGGTGGGCGCGGGCCAGCTTATGGGCAACCCCGCTGGCAACCTCCCCACCACCACGGATAAGGACCACCAGACGATTTAATTCAACGCCCATTTTACGCCTCTCGCTATATGAACCGCAAAAATTATACCACAATGATATAATTAAGCTGAAATGGACCGGGCTCATGGATAGAGAGGAATTTGAACGGCTGGTGGCTCAGGCAGTGGCTGATCTGCCCGAGTGGTTTCTGGAAAGGCTGGATAACGTCGATGTTATCGTGGAGGACGAGCCCGCGCCCGCTCAGATGCGCCATCTGGGGCTGGAGCGGGGTGAAACCCTGCTCGGCCTCTACGAGGGTGTACCCCGAACCGAGCGGGGCGGCCATTATGGGCTGGTGCCGCCGGACAAGATAACCGTGTTCCAGCGGCCAATCGAGGCTAGATGCCGCTACGGGGGCAGTATCAGCGCCGAGATACAGAAAGTAGTCAAGCACGAAATTGCCCACCACTTCGGCATCAGCGATGCCCGGCTGCACCAGCTAGAAAAGGAGGAGGGCTGACCTGGAGCTAGCAACCGTAAAATCACTCCAGGCCAGCAATAAGCCTCTCTATCCGCGTTATATCCAGAACATTAATCACACCGTCGCCATTGGCGTCAGAGCCAGGGGTCTCCGGGTCAAGGGCGGTTATCACCCTCTCCACCCTGGTGATATCAAGCACATTAACGGTGCCGTCACCGTTGGCGTCTCCCGGCGCCGTCGGCTGTATGGTAAAGCTGTCATTGGCATAGTTGACCTCGGCGGTAGTATTACCGACCGAATCGGTAGCCCGGACATATACCGTGTGCTCCCCGTCGTCAAGACTGTCAGTGGTAAAGGTGTAGTCCTCGCCGGGGCTGTTAAAGGCGCCGTCGCTGGCAGTCGCCGCCGTCCAGGTGCCGTCATCAACCCGGTACTCCACCGTGCTGATATTGGACTCGTCGGTAGCGGTACCGGTTAAGGTCGGGGTGGTGTTCTCGGTCGGGTCGGGGGTCAGCGGAGTTATGGTTACCGACGGCGGGTTGTTGTCGGCAACAGCCACCGAATCACCGCTCCAGGTGGCTGATATCTCCTCAGCCAGATTATCGGAAAGCACGCCGTTGGAAAGGCTTAGAGCGCTGCTGTCGCCGTCAGCGCCAATCACGTGGAAGTGCAGCACCGCCAGGTAGCCACTGCCGGTCACTCCCCCGGTACCGGGGACATTCTGGACTACCCGCCATGTCCCCACCTCCATCTCGTTATAGAGGTCAACCGGTATCGCAATTGTCCCTATCAGCCCTGCGGTTACATCGTCCAGCCGCAGCACCATGGTATCAAAGGAGACATCATAGCTGACGGCGTCAAAATCGGTCACCTCGCCGATATTGACATTAACGGTAAAGTCGCTGCCGGGAGCCGCCTCATCCGGGGCATCCAGGCTGACCTCAACCGACGTTACCGCCACCTCCACCGAGCCGCCCGCCCAGGTAGCCGTTATCTCCTCGGCAAGACTGCTGGCAATCACACCGTTGGCAAGGCTTATGGCGCTGCTGTCGCCCTCAGCACCGAGGACGTGAAAGTGCAGCACCGTCAGATAGCCGGAGCCGGTCACCCCGGTCAGTCCGGGTACATTCTGAATAACCCGGTAGGTCCCCGAGCTAATCTCGTTATAGACATCAACCGGTATCGTGGTTGAGCCTACCAGCCCCGCGGTGACGTTATCCAGCCGCAGCACCGAGGTATCAAAGGTAAAATCATAGTTGCAGGCGTCAAAGTCGGTCACCTCGCTGATGTTGACATTAACGGTAAAATCGCTGCCGGGGGAAACTTGCTCAGGAGCGTCCACGCTCACCGCCACATCCGCCGCCAGCGCCGGGACGGCTGTTCCCGCCCCCAGAATAAGTGCCACCATGGTTATCATGACCAGAATCCTTCTTTTCACTGTGCACCTCCTGTTATGCCCATCTCGGGCTTACCAACAACATAGCACCCGGGCAATAAAAAAAGACTAAAAACAGTATCAGCAAAACATCAAAATCCCATCAAAAAAGCATCAAGACCCACTCGCATTGATTAGTCGCAACCTGTATAATGCGGTAGGAAAGAAACCGGGATGAAAGCGCAAATTCTAAAGCAAGTCGCCCCCATCGACGATATGCCCCTGGAACTGGTAGATATGCCCATCCCCCAGCCCGGACCGGGGGAAATACTGGTAAAGGTAGCCGCCTGCGGGGTCTGCCACACCGAGCTGGACGAAATCGAAGGCAGGCTTAAGCCCAAGCTGCCCGTCATTTTAGGGCACGAAATAGTCGGGCGGGTGGAAAAGCCGGGGGCGGGGGCAAACAGATTCAACACCGGCGACCGGGTTGGCATCGCCTGGATTCACTCCGCCTGCGGTAAATGTAACTTCTGCCGGGGAGGCGAAGAAAACCTCTGCCCCGATTTTCAGGGCACCGGCTGCCAAGCTGACGGCGGCTACGCCCAGTACACGGTGGTATCAGAAGACTTTGCCTACCCCATTCCAGAACGCTTCACCGATTCCCAGGCGGCTCCCCTGCTCTGCGCCGGGGCCATCGGCTACCGGGCGCTAAAGCTGACCACGCTCCAGGACGGGCAGGCTCTGGGGCTTTTTGGCTTCGGGGCTTCAGCTCATATTGTCATCCAGCTGGCTAAATACAAATACCCCAAAGGTAAGGTCTTCGTCTTCACCCGCCCGGGGCAGAAAGAGCACCGGGCTCTGGCGGAAAAGCTGGGCGCCGACTGGACCGGCGCCACCGGCGATGCTCCTCCCCAAAAGCTGAACTGCGCCATAGACTTCACCCCGGCATGGAGCCCTATAGTGGCTGCTCTAAAGGCACTGGAAAACGGCGGGCGGCTGGTCATAAACGCCATCCGCAAGGAAGAAAAGGATAAAAGTTCCCTTCTGGAACTGGACTACTCGGAGCACCTCTGGTGCGAAAAGGAAATAAAGAGCGTGGCTAACATTACCCGGCAGGACGCCCGGGAGTTCCTGCCCCTGGCCGCCCGGATTCCCATCATCCCCGAGGTGCAGGAATTCAAGCTGCAAGAGGCCAACCAGGCACTGATTTTGCTCAAAAAAGGCAAAATCCAGGGGGCGGCCGTCTTAAAAATAGACTAATTACTGGCAAAATTGGGGGAAAGGGCTTGACTTTTGTCACCAAGTCAATAACAATTTAAGCAATGGATATAACTGCTGGTACTAACCTCAGCACCATCATCAAGCGGCAGCGCGTTATGGTGCCGCTGACCCTGCGGGAGCTGGCCGCCAGGGCTGGCGTATCGGCATCACATCTGGGCAGAATCGAGCGGGGCGAGCGTTTCCCCTCGGCTAATATTCTACGCAAGATAGCCAAGCCCCTCGGCTTTGACGAAGATGAGCTTTTCATGCTGGCTGGCTATCTCTCCCCCGGCACCGCTATCGGGGCAGAGAGCCAAGAGGGGCTGGACCCGTACGTAGCCAAGATGCTGTCGCGAGAGCCGGTGGAAACCCAGCGTGCTATTATCGGTATCCTTAGCATCCTCAAGAGCCTGGCTCAGACCGGTGGCATCAGAGAGTAACCCCGATAGGATACAGCCAATGCTGTCAGCAATACTTCTGGCCGCCGGCGAATCTAAGCGTATGGGCGCCCTCAAGCAACTTATGCCCCTGGGCAAAAGCACCCTTCTGGAGCAAGCTATTGATAACCTGCTCAATTCTTCGGTAGATGAGACTATCGTGGTGGTGGGGCACAAAGCGCAGGAAATAACCAAAGCCATAGCCTCCCGGCCGGTCAAGATAGTGCTCAATCCCAACTATCAACAGGGGATGAGCACCTCAATAATCGCCGGGCTGAAACAGCTAGGCCCCAAATCGCAGGCGGTCATGCTCGCCATGGGCGACCAGCCGCTGGTGGAAAGCCGGACCATCAACCAGCTGATAGATGCCTTTAAAAGCCATGATAAAGGCATTGCCGTCCCCACCCACCGGGGCAGAAGGGGCAACCCCGTTATCTTTGCCATTAAATACAAAGAGGAGCTGCTTAAACTAAAGGGCGATATCGGCGGGAGGGAGATAATTAAAAGCCACCCCGATGATGTATTAGAGGTAGCCGTCGATTCGGAGAGCGTTATCTCTGACATTGACACCCGGGATGACTATCAGTCAAAACTAAGCTAGCCCCCCTCCCCTTTTTAAGAGGTCTTAAAGAGGTCTAACCTCTGTAGGGCGAGTGGGTGGGTAGCAAAACGACTTATTTGACAAAAGGGCTATATCGCCTGTAATATAACACTGACCACTTTAAGCAGGCTAAAAAATGACCCAAATACCCAAATTCACCGTCAAAAAACCGCCCCACCTCTCCCGCCACCCCCAGCCGGGCTACTCGGTAAGGGGGCGGGTATGGCTGGAAAAGGACGGCGAACTGTACATGGGCAGGGGCAGGGAGCTGCTGCTGGAGCGCATCGATAAATTCGGCTCAATCTCCGCCGCCGCCCGCTCGATGAAGCTGGGCTACCGCAACGCCTGGCTCTGGGTAGAGGCGGCTAACCGCCTGGCGCCGTCGCCGCTGGTGGAAAAGGTCACCGGCGGACCCGGCGGAGGCTGCACCCGCTTAACCGACGAAGGCCACAAGGCGGTGGCGCAATACAAGAAACTAAGGTCTAAATTTGAGCGGTTCCTGACCCAGGTGGATTGATTTTTTTAGCCAACGCTATATCTGGTGCAATATAACCGCTTTAGTCTAGAAAGGGAAATCATGAAAAGGCTGCTGGTTCTGCCCTTAATATGCTTGCTGTTTCTCATTCCTATTACCGGATGCCCCGAACAGGAGGAGGCGTCTGTCCATATGGCAGTGGAGTTTGTCGACCATGCTGCCAGTGCCCACATAGCCCGGAGTCAAGGTTGGTTTGAGGCTGAGGGCTTAAACATCACTGCTTTTGATAACTATATAACCGGTATGGCTCTGGCTACTGCCCTGGGCAGGGGCGACATCAATGCTGCCTATATTTGTCTGATTCCAGCCATCACTGTCTATGCTAATGGCAATGTGCCGCTGAAGGTTGTATGTGGAACACATACCTATGGTTATGGACTGCTCGTTGACCCTGATAAGATAAAAACGGTCAAGGACTTAGAAAATCCCGGTATCCGCCTTGGGTGCCCAAGGGAGGGCAGCCCTCCTGATGCGCTACTTCACAAGATGATTGATAAATATCAACTTGATGAGGACGAAATGTTAAGTAAAGTTCAACGCATGCCCCCACCCAATGTGCTTCTTGCACTCAAACTGGGGCAATTGGATGCCGGTTTCTGCTGTGAACAGTTCCCCACCATGGGCGAGGAATTAGGCTTCAAGGAACTCCTAAGTGCCAAGGACCTCTGGCCTGGTATGCAGGGGAGTGTTTTAATAGTCACTGATGACCTTATCAGGGAGTACCCTTTGACAGTTAAAAAGCTGGTAAAGGTAACTGAGCAAGGAATTCAATACATTCATGAGCACCCAGAGGAGGCAGCCACAATTGCGGCTGGTGAGTTAACGGTGGCTGGCAAGGAAGTCCTTCCTCTCAAGATAGGAGAAATCGCAGCTGAATTTGAAATCTCCCCTGAGGTTATATTAAGGTCTCTAAAAACCAAGATGGAGTGTACCACCGCGGTTGACCCAAAGATAGTTCAAGAGGAAATAAATTATCTGGCAAAGCTGGGCTATATCAAGAACAGCTTTAACGCCGCCGACATTCTGGACTTAAGCTTCCTGGAGACGCAGTAGTGCTCAAAAGAATCAGGCCCGGGTGGGGTCTGCTGCCGGTAGCCGTCTTTCTGGCTCTCTGGGAGCTGGTGGCAAGGCTGAATTTAGTCCCCGGCGAGCTGTCTTTTCCCCCCTTCTCGGTGGTGGTCATGGAGTTCTACTATCTGACCGCCAGCGGGGTGCTGGGGGATAATTTCCTGGCCAGCCTGGTAAGGGTTCTAATCGGCTTCTGCGCCGGCTCTATCGCCGGTATCGCCGTGGGCATGGTAATGGGCTGGGTGGATAACATCAACAAGACGCTGCACCCCATCATCAGCCTGTTTTACCCCATCCCCGCCCTGGGCTGGCTGCCCCTGCTCATGCTCTGGATAGGCATCAACGAGATGCTGCCCATCACCATAATCTTTATCTGCTCTTTCTTCCCCGTCCTCTACAACACCGTCACCGGCATCAGAAACGTGGATAAGGACTATATCCAGGTAGCCAGGACGCTGGGAGCCTCCGACGCCAAGATTTTAGCCACCGTGGTCATGCCTTTAGCCCTGCCCAACATCTTCACCGGCTTGAGGCTGGAAGCCGGCATGGCCTGGCGGGTAATCATCGCCGCTGAGATGGTAGCCATCCCCACCGGCATCGGCGCCCTGATGATGAGAGCGCAAAGCCTCATCCGCATCGATATCATTATCGTCTGCCTGATAGTCTTAGCCGTGATGTGCCTCGCCTTCGAGAGGTTCTTCCAGTACATGGAAGCCAGGGTGACCACCAAATGGAGCTGATATGCCTTCTATAGAATTAAGAAATATCTGCCAGTATATCTGCCGCGATGTCAACCTGAAGATAAGGGATAAAGAATTAATAGTTTTACTGGGGCCCAACGGCGCCGGCAAGACCACCATAGCCCACATTATCGCCGGCCTGACCGACTACCGGGGCTCGGTGCTCTTTGACGGGGTGGCGGTGGATAAGCTCCCGGCCAACCAGCGGGAGGTGGGCTATCTCTTTCAGGATTTAGTGCTGTTCCCCCACCTCGATGTCGCCGCCAATATCGCCTACGGCTTAAGCGTCCGGAAACAATCGCCCCAGCAGGTTGAAAGCCGGGTAAAACAGCTCCTCCAGATGATGAAGATAGAACACCTGGCGTCGCGCTACCCCAAGCACCTGAGCGGCGGGGAAAAGCAGCGGGTGGCTCTAGCCAGAGCTTTAGCGCCGTCGCCCAGGGTACTGCTGCTGGATGAACCCTTATCCAGCCTGGACGTGCCCACCGCCAAGTACCTCCGCACCGAGCTTAAGCAGCTCCAGCAGAGGCTGGGGATCACCACCGCCTACGTGACCCACGACCTGCAGGAGGCCGAGGAGATGGCAGACAGGATAGCCGTCCTCCAGAATGGCTGCCTGGAGCAGGTGGATAAGCCGGAAAAGGTCTTTTTCTACCCCCAAAACGAAAAGGTCTCCGATTTCATCGGGGCGCCCAATATCCTGGACTGCGACTACTGCCACAGCCTTGGCAGGGGGGTAATGGAGGTCGGCTGCGGCGGCCTGCCCATCATTGTCCCCCACGATGGAGAGTCGGTTCATCGCATTGCCTTCCTCCCCACTGATATCCGTATAGAGGAAACCCACCCGCCGGGGCCGGGGGTAAACCGCTTTAAGGCACTCATCACCAGCATCAAACCTACCGACGAGACGGTCAGAATCGGACTCAAGGCGGGAAAGCTAGACCTGCTGGCGGGCATGCCCCACCATATCTTTGAGGAGATGAGCCTGGCAGTGGGTAAAGAGGTCTTCCTGATACTGAAACTCCGAAGAATAAGAGTCTACGAAGACAGATACAGCCAGCGGTCAGATTCGAACTGACGACCGGCGGTTTACAAATTCTTCGCCCGATGTGCCACCTGGTAACACCAGGTGCCAGACCGTTCGTTGGCAAAATTTTGGTAGAAATAGCTAGTTAGTGCACAGCTCAACAGCCCACTGAATTGTGTAATTTACCTCAATAGATTGATGATTTGACCCCTTTTATCATAACCGGTTGAAGGCATAAATTTATAGCTTTGTCAGTGCCTCTAGATGCAGCAGTGCAGGCAAACTGCCTGCACTGCATACAAGATACCCAGCCCTTAACGGGTAATCTAAGTTTAATTACGCTGGCTTGTTAAATCAGTAGCGACTACTAATAATCTATACCTGCGTATTGCAGAGCGGTATCAAAAAACTCAGCACCTACCTCGGCTCTTATGTCAGGCCACACCGCTGTCTCAGCAGTGGCTACTACGTTATCCCAGTCTGATATAGAGAAATACTCTATACCCCACTGCTCTTCCAACACCGCTAGCTGTCCTGCCTCGGCTCCAGGGAACATGTCTAAGGCCCACTGGGTTGTTTCCTCGGCTGTCTCATTAAAAGCGTCCTGGATATCCTTGGGCAGGGAATCCCAGAAGTCCTTGTTCACCAGGAAATAGTTAATATTGCTCGTCCACGGTTGTACGCCCACATATTTAACGAACTCGCCCCAGCCAAAGCCAAGTACTATGCTGGGTGTTCCGATGGCAGCATCATACTGGCCCTGCTGCAGAGCCGTGTATATGTCAAAAACCTGAAGAGCGCCCCCGCTTCCGCCAAGCGCTTTTACAATATCAATCTGTTCAAAGTTACCGGATTCCACCCTCAGCCCGTTAAAATCGGCGGTACTGCTTAACGGTTGGGAAGACCAGAGGTAAAAGGTTCCGGCGGGATGGGGCGCGAGGGGGATACAATTAGCTACATCAAGTATCTTATCCCAAGCAGGTTTACAATCAGGAGAACTCAGAAAGGTCATCAGTTCGTCCACATCCCAAGCGCCGGTTAAAAATACCACCTTAAACTCCGGTACCCACTCGTAATACTCAATGGTGGAAAAATCAATTATCTCTACGGCGCCGGTCTTGAGAGGTATCTGTGACTCCTGATACTTATAGAGAGTGCCACCCTGGAATACCTCTACCTGTAGGCGGTCGCCGACCTTCTCATGCAGAAGGTCAAAGAAGTGTATTTCCACTTTCCCCGGTATACTGGGTGGCGGTGCCCAACCCGAAAATCGGGCCGTTATTAACTCTGGTGCCGCCGGCTGGGGACAACCAATGGTGATTAAAACCAGACTGACCACCATCAAAATAGCTAGCATCAACTTCTTCAATGTTTTAGTTCCTCCTCACTTGTGTGATATGTTTCTGCGCAGGCAAACCACGCCTTGCTGTAGGTTTATTACCCCCTTTCGCTGGTGATAGCTTAACTTACCGAGGAAAATCTACCACACTAACCCTTACCTGTCAATCAGGCGGAAAATTATTGACAATACAATCGCTGGCATTTACAATTGTTGCGAAATTGCCCCGCTGCCGAAACAGGGAACACTTATTTCCAATATTGCAAGAATCAATCAAACGGAAACAAAGTGAGGTGTTAAAAATGAAAATCGACGTCTTTCCCCATATCATACCCCCCAAATACAAAGCGGCTCTCTACAAAAAGCTGCCGGAGGGTTTCTTTGGTAAAGCCTGGATAGAGGCAATGCCCACCCTTACCGATTTAGAGGCTAGATTTAAGATTATGGACCAGTACCAGGACATGGTGCAGGTGCTGACCCTGGGCAATCCCCCCGTGGAGAAGGCAGTCGGCCCCAAAGACGCTTTGGAGTTATCCCGGATAGCCAATGACGAGATGGCCGAGCTGGTGGCCAAATACCCGAATAGATTTGTGGCGGCGGTGGCCTGCCTGCCCATGAACGATATCGATGCCGCCCTGAAGGAGATAGACAGGGCCATAGTCGACCTGAGGTTCAGGGGAATACAGCTGCACAACCCTATCGGTGACAAGCCCATGGACTCACCGGAATTCTGGCCCATCTACGAAAAGATGGCTCACTACGACCTGCCCATTTGGGTTCATTCGCAGCGGGATATCAACGTGCCTGACTATCCAGGTGAGGAAAGCTCGAAATATATCGTCTGGTCTCTCTTCGGCTGGCCCTATGAAACTTCGGTCTATATGACCCGCCTGATATTCAGCGGCGTATTTGAAAAGTACCCCAATCTCAAGATTATAACGCACCACGCCGGCGGCATGATACCCTATTACGCTGCCAGAATTGCCGGCTTCTATGACGCCAACGAAATGCTGCTCGGCTTTAAATCCGGACTCACCAAGGGGCCGCTTGATTACTACCGCCTGTTCTATAACGATACCGCCATTTATCAAAACACACCGGCGCTGATGTGCTGCCACGCCTTTTTCGGCGCCGAACACATGCTCTTCGGCACCGATATGCCCTACGATAGCCAGTTAGGCTTCCGGCAGGTGAGGGAGGTAGTTAGCTCGATAGAGGCAATGGACATAAGCGATACTGAGAAAAAGCTGATATTTGAGGACAACGCCAGGAAGCTCTTAAGGCTGCCAATTTAGTAAAAGGGTAGTTATGACCTCTGAAACCTTTAGCAAGATTGGCCGAATCTATTGTAAGACCCTAGAATGGGTAGCCGCCGTTATCATCGTGCTGGTGGCCCTGGCGATGTTAGAAATGATCGTCAGCCGGACTATTTTCCACTTCCCCTACTCGGCGCTGGATAGAATTAACGTTATTGCCATAATATGGGCCTGCTTCCTAGTGGCTGGCCTGCTGGTCGAAACCGACGGACATATCGCCGTTACCTTTTTACCGACCAAGCTTACCGGCCTGCGCCTGGCTTTCCTAAAACTCTTTATCCACCTGGCACTTCTGGCAACCTTTGTTATTGTCGCCTATTACGCATTTTTTGCTTTCAGGGCGGTATACGAGACGGGCGTGTTCTATCCCGCCGAGATTGATATTCCTCAGTGGCTAACCCGGCTGCCTATTCTTGTCGGCATGGCCTTGGGAATCCCCCTGGTGCTCCATGTATTAATCGTTAACGTTGTTTCTATATACCGCCAGCTTAAGGGAGAAAAAGCAGGGGGAGATAAGTCCTGATGCTTGGCTTCAGCCTCGGCTTGTCCGCGTTCATGCTGGCCGTAGGCGTACCGGTATTTGCCGTCCTCATACTGGGCACTGTCCTTGCCTGTGTTTTTATTTTCAATATTGACCTGATGGTGATAATTACCCAGATGGTCTCGATGCTGAACGTCTATATTCTGCTGGCCCTGCCCATGTTCATGTTAGCCGGATTTTTAATGATAGAATCACGTGCCGCCAGCTATCTGGTCGATTTTTTCGAAGCTCTCCTGGGGCACCTGCCTGGCGGATTAGCTCTGGCCCTGGTAGTTACCTGCGGCTTCTTTGGTGCCCTCTCCGGCTCAACACTGGCGGCTATTGTCGCCATCGGGGGCATCATGCTGCCCAGGATGAGGGCCGCGGGATACTCCGACGGCTTTTCCGCCGGACTATTAGCCGTTGCCTCATTGTTATCTATGATTATTCCACCCAGCAATTTTATGATAATGTATTGTGCAGCGACGGAAACGCCGGTGGGGCAGGTCTTTGCCGCCGGCATAGTACCGGGAATAATCCTGATGTTCGCCCTGGTTATAGCCAGCGTAATTATACCCGGGGGCAGAATTACCGTCGGCAAGTTCAACCGGGAAAGGCTCAAGCGGGCCACCGTCAAGGCCTTGCCCGTTTTTGGTATGCCGGTGGTCATACTGGGCACCATTTTCACCGGAATCCTGACTGCGGTCGAGGCTGGGGCCATGGCCGCCCTTTACATAGTTATCATCGACCGGATTTTTTACCGTCAGCTGAAATGGTCCAGCTTCTGGTCAGCCGCCAAGCTGTCAATCACCAATACCGCCATGATATATATGCTTCTAGCCGGTGTCGGCGCCATAGTAACGATTTTCCACTATACCGGTCTTCCCACGACCATCGCCAACATGGCCAAAGATGCGGCCAATACCGGCACCTTTATCGTCCTATTTATGATTGTGGCGGCGATACTGGGCTGTTTCCTGGACGCTGCGCCCACACTTTATATTCTGGCTACGATATTATTCACTACAGCGATGACACTGGGCATTGACCCGATTCATTTTGGTGTCTTCCTCACCCTGGCCTCGGCTCTGGGGATGGCAACACCACCGATGAGTGTTGGCTTATATGCCTCGGCCTCGGTGGCCAAGATTTCACCCCATCAGGCCATTCCCTATGCCCTATATTTCGTTATGGTTGCCTTCATGGTCTATCTTATTATCGCCTTTTTCCCCCAGCTCTCCTTATGGACGGTTAATCTGATATATGGTTAGGCGGGGTATACACCGTATTCCCGGGTGAAGTCGGCCATTGCCCTCACGTTTTCCGGCCTAGCCTCATCAGGTATGCCGATACCGCCATCCATGATAAAGCCTCCGCCCTTTCCGACGACATCAATCAGTTTTTTGCAGTAATCCCTGACCTGCTGCGGAGTACCGGTGCACAAAAGTGGGGCAGGCACATTTCCCCGGAGGCAAATGCGGTCGCCCAAGACCTCCTTGGCCTTAAAGATATCGGTATTCTCAAACCAGTATATAGCCTTCCCTTCAGGTATATCCTTAATAATCTCCAGACGGTCGGTATAATCCGCCTCAAAGAGGGGACAAGGGGTAAGCCCTTCGTTAATCAGTATCACAAGGAGCTTCTGCAGGGTGGGCCAGTAGAAGGTCTTAAACTGCTCTAAGGACATGAAACCGTGAGCTCCCTTATGAAGAGGCATAAATACTCCAGAAATTCCAGAGCTTTTGGCAGTGGCGGTCACCGACTTCGCCAGCACCGGTAATATTTTTTCGGTGGCGGCAATGAGTTTATCCGGGTTTCGGTACATGTCCAGCATTACGCCGCGCGTACCCCGTAAGTAGTCTCCGATGCAGTCAAAGGGGGCATAGGCTACAGCACCGAACTGGGTGGGAAACCCCAGTTCCGCCATCTCCTTAACAAATGAAATCATTTTAGTCCGCATCCGGTTGGCTTCAGCCCCAGCTTTCAAGAGGGACTCGATGGCGCCAGTAACTTCTGGCTCATTAAGCACCGCCGTACCGATGAGCAATCTAAAGTACTGTTGCCCCATTATTGAAGGTAGCTTTTCTAGCGGCTCTAAGGCTCCACATATACGCGGCAGGTAGGTTCTCAGGATATAATCAGTGGGGTCAAAGAGGAAGGCATCGTATTCATCTGCCTTCATGTATTCCTCTTCGACGAACTGGTATGTATAATTGGGGGAAACGCCATGCCCGGGCCACTTAAGTTGTCTATAGTCAAGGATTTCCATTAACGGCCCCAATGCCAACTGGCTGAACGGGTTCATGTACATGTCTAGTTCAAAATCCATAATTGCCTTTTTGGAAACCTCAGCCAGTTTGTCGTAATCATACATGGCTTCTTCAAAGCTTATTCCAGCATATTTTGCCGGAAAGAAGCTGAAAGCTGGCAGGAAGGGAACCCTATCAGGCACCTTCAACTGGACAGCATCTTCAACCCGCCTAGTTCTTTCTTGGAACAGTTCTTCAGGCGTTTTCTCCATACTGTTCTCCTTCTTCCTTAAGTTCAGCTATCGCCCTAGGCAACTCTTCCGAGGTAGATTTTCACCCGCCGCTGAATGAGTGTGGCCTCAGATAGCATAGTGCCTCTTTTGATCTGGCGTCAAGCTGTGTTCCATATCTGACTGGCCCCCGCGCCCGAGGGTGTTTACCAGCATGTTAAAGCAACGTTAGCAAAAAGCTAAACGGGGTGCAAACATTAACACTGCTAACCTGGCTTTCACACTCGAAATTCTTAGACCGGGGTTTACACGTCGCTGAGCCTGGCGGGTTGTCAGTGCTAATTTACGCGTCAACAAATCTGGGTTTTTAGCTTTAAAAACTGGAGCCAGCGGACAGATTCGAACTGTCGACCGGCGGTTTACGAAACCGCTGCTCTACCCCTGAGCTACGCTGGCTCAAGCCAAGTATAGCATAAAATTTAATTTTCTATTAACCTCACCCCACCCCCGTTTTATATCTTTTCCCACCCACCACCCTTTAAGGAAACTCCTCCCCAGGAAGGAAAATTAAAAGAGGTCTAACCTCTGTAGGGCGGGAGGATGGGAAGCAAAACGCCCTCTAAAAACCAGGCAATCCCCCTACCTCGTTTGACGCTAATATAGGGGTATGCTAGTATAAAAAGCTATGTCGATAGAGCAAGAGATGGGCAGGCTTACCCCCCAAAAGGACATACTATTAACCATCGGCGTCTTCGACGGGGTGCACCTGGGGCACAAACACCTTATTTCCAGGCTAAAAGAGCTCGCCCGCAAGCAGGGTTATTTAAGCGGGGTGATAACCTTCAGCCAGCACCCCCAAGAGGTGCTTTCCCCCCGAACCAGACTGCCCTCCCTTACCGGCATTGAACAGAGGCTCGCCCTGCTTCAGGATGAAGGCGTTGATATTGTCATACCCCTCCCCTTTACCCCCCAGCTGGCTGATTTGAGCCCGAAACAATTTCTAAAGTTACTCAAAGAATTCCTCAAGATGAAGGGGCTGGTGGTCGGGCCCGACTTCGCTTTGGGCAAAGACCGCCAGGGCGATATTGATGCCCTGCGCCGGCTGGGCAAAGAGATGGGCTTCAGCGTGACGGTGGTGCCCCCGATGACCATAGACGGCGAGATTGTCAGCAGCACCGCCATCAGAAAAGCGTTAGCTGAAGGCGATATGAAACAGGCGCGCAAGCTCCTGGGGCGCCCCTTTAGACTGCAGGGAAAGGTGGTTACCGGCAACGGTCGCGGCTGGGAGTTGGGCTTCCCCACCGCTAATCTGGAGGTAGCGCCGGGGCAGGCTCTCCCCGCCGGGGGCGTCTATGCCTGCCGGGCTTATATCGAAGGCAAAGCATACTCGGCAATGACCAACATCGGCAGCCGCCCCACCTTTGGCGGCGGCGAGCAATTGATAGAGGCCTACCTTCTCGACTATAACGGCGACCTCTACGGTCACGAGCTGGCAATAGATATCATCGGGCGCCTCCGTGACGAGAAAAAGTTCGATACGGCAGAACAATTAAAGGAACAGATAGCCCAAGACATAAAACAGGGCAAAGCCATGTTAAAAACCAGAGGTGAAAGTTAAGCCATGACCAATTCAGATATCGATTTTGTGCTGAAACGCGGGGTGGCGGAAATCATCGTCGAAGAAGAGATGAGGGCGCTCTTGCGCTCCGGCAAGAAACTGCGCCTGAAGGAGGGCTTTGACCCCAGCTTCCCCGATATCCATCTGGGCCACATGGTAGCCCTGCGCAAGCTGCGCCAGTTCCAGGAGCTGGGGCATCAGATTGTCCTCATCGTCGCCGACTGGACGGCGCAGATCGGCGACCCCAGCGGCATGTCGGTCACCCGCCCCATGCTGACCCTGGAGCAGGTCAAGGCTAACGCCGAAACCTACATGCAGCAGTTCTTCAAGATAGTCGATAAGAAAAAGACCGAAATCAGGTGGCAGAGCGAGTGGTTCGGCAAATTCGACTTAAGCGATATAATCAAGCTCACCAGCAAGTTCACCGTGGCTCAATTTCTGGCCAGAGATGACTTCAGCGCCCGCTATAAAGCCGAAAAACCCATCGCCATCACCGAGCTGCTCTACCCCCTCCTCCAGGCATATGATTCGGTGGCAATTAAAGCCGATGTCGAGTTCGGCGGCACCGACCAGAAATTTAACTTCCTGGTAGGCCGGGAACTCCAGTCCATGGTCGGCCAGCCTCCCCAGCAGTGCTTTATGGTCCCCCTGCTGGTGGGCACCGACGGCAGCCAGAAGATGAGCAAGAGCCTGGGCAACTATATCGGCGTCGCCGAAGCCCCCGAGCAGATATACGGCAAGGCGATGTCCGTCCCCGATAGCCTGCTGATGAACTACTTCGAGCTACTGACCGATGTCCCCAACGCGGAGCTAAAGGAGTTCAAAAAGGAACTCGATGACCCCGCCGCCAACCCCATGACGCTAAAAAAACGCCTGGCGCGGGAAATTATCACCCAACTCTATAACCTCAAAACCACCGCCAAAGCCGAAGAGCACTTTGAAAGAACGGTGCAGAGGAAAGAGGTGCCAGATGAGATAGCCCTGGGTACCAAGTCAGGCAAGAGTCTTCAGGATTATCTCTTTGAAAACCAACTAGCTAAAAGTAAGAGTGAAGCTAGGCGTCTCATTGATCAGGGTGGTGTATATATCAATGATGAAAGAGCTAAAAACATGAATTATACTGTTCAAAAAGGTGATATTATAAGAGTGGGCAAGCGACGTTATATACAGTCTACTTAACGCCGGCTAGAGAATGCTAAACCAACCGATATAGCACTAACCCCGCCGGCGCCTTGGGATAAAAGTAGGTGGATTTTCTCGGCATACGGTCGTCGGCGTCGGCAACCGCCTTGATTACCTCCGGCTTAATCGGCCTCAATAGAAAGGCAAGTTGGTACTCCTGCTCCAGCACCCGGTTAACGGCATCCTGCCCCTCGTAGCTGAAGTCAAGCACAGCCCCCTCCCCACCGCTGCCCAGCCCCAGCAACTCCTCCAGTATCACATGGTCCAGCACGCTGACATCCAGCTTCTTATACATCTCGGAGTGGAAGTAAGGTATCATCTGGCTGGCGGCAGCAAAATCGCGCAGCTTCAGTATCAGCAGGCGGTTTTCGTCCAGCCCGAAAAGGGCGAATCTAACCTCGTCCTTGCCCCCGGCGGCAAGCAGCTGGTCGACTTTACCCCAGACATCGGGCGCATCAAGCGGCAGTTCCTCGATATCGAATAAAGAATTCAGCTTGGCCGCCAGCTGGCTCAGGGCGGCTCTGGGTATCCCCCCCACCAGCCGGTGCGGCGGCAGAATCAGGACACCGGGGTCGGCAAAATCCACCAGCGCCATCATAACGAAATTGTAGGCCTCACCCTCCGATGACGAAACATCGGCGCGCTTCTCCCGCTGGAAGGCCAGCGCGCTCTCGTAGCGGTGGTGCCCGTCGGCAATATACAGCGGCGAATCGGCAAAACAGCCGGCAAGCTGGCTGATTATATCGGGCTGAGTAACCGCCCGCAGCTCATGTCTCTCGCCGCTGGATTCGCTAAAGTTGACTATCGGCTGGCTCTCCCCGGCTCTGGCCAGCAGCTTGGCTACCCGCTGCCCCCGGTCCTCGAACAGGGCCAGAATGGGGCTGGTATTGGCTTTAAGTGCCCAGAGCAGGCTAAAGCGGTCGCCCTTGTGCTCGGCCAGCACCCCCTCATGGGGGCGGACTACCTTCTTATCCCATTCCTCCAGTCTGACCCTGGCGATTACAGCGCGGCGCCGGAACTCCTTGCCCTCATAGCTGAAATAGTGGTCGTGGATATATACCGCCGGCGCCGGGTCAGCCGCCAGGATGCCCTCGGCTAACCACTGCTCCAAGGTAGCCGCGGAACGGGTATATTTATTATCGGTGTTGGTATCCTGGGATAACTCCCGCCCGGCTTCAATGCGGACGAAATTATAGGGGCTGCGGTGATAGAGCTCCCGCTGCAGCTGTGGGATAATAACGTCATACGGGGGACAGATAATGTCAGCCAGCTCTTTAGCCAGCCCCTGGTTATAACGCACTCCCTGGAAGGGACGGATTTCAGCCAAGTTTGCCTCTTTCTATCAGGGGGAATTAGGCTAACCTAGTTTAACTTATAATCCAGAAAGGGACAAGATTAACTACCAGGTAACCAGAATATCCATTATGGTGTCATCATAATCAGACTCGGTATAATAGTAACCGGGCTTAGTCTCTATACACTTATAATAGCGTTCGCCAATTTCCGGGTTAGCCCTCTCATCGGTTATGGCGTCAAAGTAGACCATCCCTTCATCGATGGTATCAAAGGCTATTATGGCATGCCCGCTATCGGGAAATATCAGGTAGACAAGAGCACAGCGCAGCCCTTCGGCCTCGGCGTTGTTGCATACATCCCGGGAAAAGTGGCTGCAGACATAGATCCCGTAGTCATCATCGTTATATTCATTATCACTGGTCTTATCTTCTTCCATAAAAGCAACCGCCTCTTCACAGGTGGGGTCTCTTAAGGTATAACCGTGGCCTATGCCGTCTTCCACACCCTGGTCATAACCCTCGTCGTAGCCCTCAACCTTACCCTGGTCATAGCCCTCTTCTTGTCCGGAAAGATAGCCCTCGCTATAGCCGTCCTGCTCACCGGCGCTGTAGCCGAGCTCCTGTCCCGTTGAATACCCCCGGCCGTAGCCTTCCGCATCACCCATGGCATAAGACACGTAGTAAACAGCAAAACCACCTATACCTACAATAACTACAATAGCCAGTGATACGATGACCCATTTAATCCAGTTCATTTTACTGACCCCCGTTTCTACCAAGGTACATTATAACCCCTTATCTTCCACCCAGCTACAAGCTCTGCTATACTTAAAAAGACAAGGGGGAAGAGTAAAAATGGAGAAAAAGAAGAAAATAGTTGTCATCGGCGGCACCGCCTGCGGCCCCAAAGCCGCCGCCCGGGCCCGCCGCTGCGACCAGCAGGCTCAGATAACCATAATAGAGCAGGAAGAAAATCTATCGGTGGCAACCTGCGGCCTCCCCTACTATGTTTCGGGGGTGATTGACAGCCGGCAGCAGTTGATACAGCGCGACTGCGATTTCTTCAGAGACGTACTGAACATAGATGTGCTAACCCTCACCAGGGCAGTGGCTATCGACCGCAAAGCCCACCGGGTCGAGGTTCTCAACCTGGGTACGAACCGGGCCTCAACCATTGAATACGATAGGCTGGTGCTGGCAACGGGCAGCCTGCCGGCGGTGCCCGACCTGAAAGGAAATGACCTGGAAGGGGTCTTCACCCTTTACAAGATAGGGGAGGCACAGGCAATCCGTAACTTCGTCTCACCGCACAGAATGAAAAAGGCAGTTATTATCGGCGCCGGCCTCATCGGTCTGGAGATGGCTGAGGCTTTCGCTTCCCAGGGGCTGGAGGTCAGCGTAGTCGAAGCCATGGACTGGCCCCTGCCCACCCTCCTCGACTTTGAGGTAGCTACCTATGTGGAAAAACACCTGCGGGAAAAGGGGGTAAAGCTCCATCTCGGGCAAAGGATAGTCGGCTTTGAGGGGGATAAAGATGGCAGGGTAAGCCGGGTTATCACCGAGAAAACCGAGCTGGAAGCCGACCTGGCACTGCTGGCTATCGGGGTAAAGCCCAATGCCGGGCTGGCTGAAGACGCCGGGCTCGAAATCGGCGCCACCGGCGGCGTCGCCGTCAATGCCCACCTCCAGACCAGCGACCCCGATATCTACGCCGGCGGGGACTGCGTGGAAAACACCAATCTGGTCACCGGGCAGAAGATGCTAGCGCCGCTGGGCTCCACGGCTAACAAACACGGCCGTGTAATCGGCACCAATATCACCGGCGGCGATGAGACCTTCCCCGGCGTGCTGGGCACCTCCATCGCCAAGGTCTTCGACTACAACGTGGGGCGGGTGGGCTTAAGCCAGTGGCAGGCGGAAAAAGCCGGCTATGAGGTAATAACCTCTCTCGTCCCCGGCTACGAACACGCAACGTATTACCCCAAGGGCAGGGAGATTCTGGTAAAACTGGTGGCGGAAAAAGCCACCAAAAGGCTGCTGGGCGGCCAGGTGGTGGGACCGGGCGAAACGGCAAAACGGGTTGACGTGCTGGCCACCGCCCTCACTTTTAGCGCCACCGTTGACGATCTGGCTAACACCGACCTGGCATATGCCCCACCCTACAACAGCGCCCTGGACCCGCTGCACAACGCCGCCAATGTTATCCGCAACAAGCAGGCTGGCTATGCCAGAGCGCTGACCCCTATGGAGGTAGAGAGTAAGTTCAGAAGCGGGGACGATTTCATCTTCCTGGACGTGCGCTCGCCGGCTGAATGGGATACGCAACGTATCGAAGCGCCTCAGACCAGACTGCTACCCCTCAGGGAACTCCGGCGGAAGCTTGATAAACTACCCAGAGATGCCGAAATAGTCATCTTCTGCCACAGCAGTGTGCGCGCCTATCAGGCACAGCGGATACTGGACGGCGCCGGCTTCAAAAACGTTAAATTCATGGACGGCAGCATCGCCGCCTGGCCCTATGAGATATCAACGGAAAGAAAGGCCCCGCCCCCGTTTTAAATCTTTTCCCACCCACCACCCTTTAAGGTAAGCGGGCTAAAGCCCTTTTTGCCCAGCCACCAGCTTTGCTATACTTAAGCCATAGTAGTTAGACCCGCCCAAATGTAATATAATAGCAATCAAGCATTATGGAACCAGCCAAAGAGAGAATCGAAAAGCTAAAGGCGGAAATCAACCACCACAACTACCGCTATTATGTCTTGGACGACCCCGAGGTCGCCGATGCCGAATATGATGGGTTAATGAGGGAGTTACAAGGGCTGGAGGAAAAATACCCCCAGTTTTTGACCCCCGATTCCCCCACCCAGCGGGTGGGGGCGGCGCCGGTGGAAGCCTTCGGCGTTGTTGAACACCCCCTCCCCCTCCTATCATTGGGCAACGCCTTCTCCAACGAAGAGCTGGAGGCATGGTATAATCGCATCTCAAAGCTGCTCGACGGCGAGAAGTTCAACTTTGCCTGCGAGCACAAGATTGACGGTCTGGCGGTGGCGTTGACCTATATCGACGGCAAGCTCATCACCGGGGCCACCCGCGGAGACGGCATGCGCGGCGAGGATATCACCCAGAACCTTAGAACTGTCCGGAGCATCCCCCTTTCCGTGCCCAGGGACGCCCCACCCCGCTTTGAGGTGCGCGGTGAGGTCTTTCTGCCCAGGGCCGGCTTTGAAAAACTCAACCGCCAGCGCGCCAAGGAAGGGCTGCCTCTCTTTGCCAACCCCCGCAACGCCGCCGCCGGCTCGGTGCGCCAGCTTGACCCACGCATTACCGCCAGACGCCCGCTGGATATCTATATCTACATGCTGGGCTGGGCGGAGGGCAAAACCACCCCACCCACCCACTGGGAAACCATGGACTATCTAAAGTCCCTCGGCTTTAAAATTAACCCCAATAACCGCCTGCTCGACAGCATCGAGCAGGTCGCCGAATTTCACCACGCCTCGGAGGAAAAAAGGGAGAGCCTGCGCTACGAAGCCGACGGCATCGTGGTCAAGGTCAACCAGCTGGCTCTTCAGGAAAGGCTGGGTGATGTCGGCCGCGAGCCGAGGTGGTCTATAGCCTACAAGTTCGCTGCCGTCGAAGCCACCACCACCTTAAAAAACATTGAAATCAGCGTGGGCCGCACCGGAACCCTCAACCCCTACGCCATCCTGGAGCCGGTGTCCGTCGGCGGGGTAACTATAAAGCAGGCAGCACTGCACAACGAGGACGACATCCGCCGCAAGGACATCCGCATCGGTGATACCGTCATCGTGCGGCGGGCGGGAGAGGTCATACCGGAGGTGGTGAGCCCAATCAAGTCCAAGCGCAGCGGCAGGGAAAAGGAGTTCAGCCTGCTGGAAAAACTACCCAAAAACGCTAAAGGCAATACCGTCTGCCCGTCGTGCCGGCAGGAAGGCATCATCCGCCCCGAAGGCGAGGTCATGTACTACTGCTCCAATGCCGCCTGTCCCGCCCAGGTGCATGAGCGGCTGGAGCACTTCGCCTCGAGGGGGGCGATGGATATCAGGGGCATCGGCGAATCGCAGAGCGCCATGCTGCTCAAAGAGGGGCTGGTCAAAAACGTGGCTGACCTCTATGACCTCAAAAATAAGAAAGAACAGCTGCTCAATATAGAGCGGATGGCGGAGCTAAGCGTAGACAATATGCTAAACGCCATCGAAAAGAGCAAAAGCAGGCCGCTGGACAGGGTTATCTTTGCCTTAGGGATTCGCCACGTCGGCTCGGAGACCGCCGAAATTTTAGCCCGTAAATTTGGCAGCATAGATGCGCTGGCTCAAGCCTCCAGAGAAAGGCTCATGGAAATAGAAGCCGTCGGCCCCAAGATTGCCGATAGCATCGTCGCCTTCTTCCATGAAGAGATAAACAAGAAAATCATCAAGCGCTTAAAAGATGCCGGCGTCACGCTGGAAGAAGAAGCTAAATCGGAAAAACTGCTCCTGGCAGGGCAGGAGTTCGTCGTTACCGGCAGGCTGGAAGCCTTCTCACGCCAGGAGGCGGAAAACAGGATAAAAGACATGGGCGGCACCGCCAAGGATAACGTTACCCGGAAAACAACCCACCTGGTGGTCGGCGCCGACCCCGGCGGCAATAAGCTCACACGTGCTCAAGAGCTGGGCACCAGGCAAATCGATGAAAAGGAACTCCTCCGTCTCCTGGAGCATAAAGCCTGAAATGAAACTAATCGTCGGCTTGGGTAACCCGGGGCGGTCTTACGCCGGTAACCGCCACAATATCGGCTTTATCTGCCTCAGGTATTTCGCCCGCGCCCGGGGGATAAAGTTCGACCACAAAAAAGGACTGGCGCGCATCGGCACCGGCACTGTGGCGGGAAATAAGATGGTGCTGGCGCGCCCCCAGACCTTTATGAACAACAGCGGCAAATCGGTAAGCCGCCTGCTGCGCAGCTTTAAGGTCAGCCCCAAAGACCTGCTGGTCATCCACGACGACCTTGACCTGCCCCCGGCTAAAATCCGCATAAGTTCCGGCAGCGGCTCCGGCGGGCACAAGGGCATTAACTCCATTATCGAAGCGCTGGGCACCCGGGAGTTCACCCGCCTCCGGGTGGGCATCGGGCGGCCGGCTAAGCCTAACCCCACCGAGGATGATATTATCGCCTATGTGCTCAGCGATTTTACCCCCACGGAAAAAGAGGCAATCTCTTTAGTTATACCCCGGGTGAGTGAGGCAATTCTCTACCTGCTCACCGAGGGGCTGACACCGGCAATGAACAGGTATAACTAGATATTTTTTATCTTTACCCACCCCCCTTCTAACGGTTCTTTATTTTCCCATACCCACCCACCCAAAAGGCTATGCCTTTTTACATCTTTTAACCCCCACCCCCCAGAGAGAGGAGAGATTAGCTCGTCCTTATCCCCCCCAAAAAAAACTGATAGAAGTATCACTTCTGTAGGGTGGGAGGGTGGGAAGAAAAACACCCGCAAAACAGGTCAGGGATGTGGAATTACCCCCCACTCAAAGTTTTTAGAGGCGTAGCCTCTGTAGGGCGGGAGGGCGGGACGCAAAACGACCTCTTAAAAACCCCCTTTGCCCAGCCCAGCCTCAGGTGCTATAATCGCTATACATGGCAGATAAGAAAACCATCGCCGTCATCGGCGGCGGGCAGTGCACCAAAAAAGAAGCCAAACTGGCCGAAGAGGTCGGCCGTGAGCTGGCAAAGCGCGGCGCCGTGCTGGTCTGCGGCGGGCTGGGGGGCGTTATGGAAGCCGCCTGCCGGGGGGCAAGCTCGGAAGGCGGAACCACCATCGGCATCCTCCCCGGCGATGACAGCCGCACCGCCAACCCCCACGTGCAGATTCCCATCGCCACCGGCATGGGCTATGCACGCAATATCGCCGTGGTCAGGTCGGCAGGGGCGGTTATCGCCGTCGGCGGCAGCTACGGTACCCTCTCCGAGATAAGCTACGCCCTGCAGGGCGGCACGCCGGTTATAGGCCTGGGCACCTGGACAATATCCCGCAACGGCAAGGAGGACAACTCCATCATCCCGGCGCAGAGCCCCACCGAGGCAGTGGATAAAGCCCTTAAACTAGCCTCCAAAAAGGGGAAGGCATAAAGTGTCAACCATAGAAAGGGTCACCGGCAGGGAAATTTTAGATTCCAGGGGCAATCCCACCCTGGAGGTCGAGGTCGAGCTGGCTTGTGGCACTATAGGACGGGCGGCGGTGCCCTCCGGGGCAAGCACCGGCAAACACGAGGCGGTGGAGCTCAGGGACGGCGATAAGTCCCGCTTCGGCGGCAAGGGGGTGCTCAGGGCGGTAGCCAATGTCAACGAGGTTATCGCCTCGGAACTAATCGATACGCCGGCCACCGACCAGACAACGATAGACCACAACCTCATCCAGCTTGACGGCACCGACAACAAATCGCGGCTGGGGGCAAATGCCATACTGGGGGCTTCTTTAGCCGTAGCTCACGCCGCCGCCAATTTCCTTAATATGCCCCTGTACCGCCACCTGGGCTGGGGCAACTATAGCCTGCCCGTGCCAATGCTAAATATATTAAACGGCGGCAGGCACGCCGCCAACTCAACCGACCTGCAGGAGTTCATGGTGGCGCCGGCCGGGGCAGCCAGCTTCAGCCAGGCAATGCAGATGGGTGCCGAGGTCTATCAGGCGCTCAAAAAAGTCCTCAAAGACAGGGGGCTTAATACCAATGTCGGCGACGAGGGGGGCTTTGCCCCCGCCCTGTCCTCCAATAATCAGGCGGTGGAAGCGGTGCTGGCCGCCATAGAAAAGGCGGGATATAAGCCGGGCAAAGACTGCTTCATCGCCCTGGACCCCGCCGCCAGCGAATTCTATAAGAACAAGAAATACGTCCTGGAAAGGGAAGGCGTCTCCCTCACCAGCCGGGAGATGGTAGAATATTATGTCAAATGGGTATCGCAGTACCCTATTATCAGCATTGAGGACGGCATGGCTGAGGACGACTGGGCCGGCTGGCAGCTGATGACCGAAAAGCTGGGCGATAAAGTCCTGCTGGTGGGCGACGACCTCTATGTTACCAATGTCAACCGCTTAAGCAAGGGCATCAAGCTAAAGGCGTCCAACGCCATTCTTATCAAGCCAAACCAGATTGGCACCCTCACCGAAACTATAGCCGCCGTCGAGATGGCGCAGCTGGCCGGCTGGAAGGCGGTGGTAAGCCACCGCTCCGGCGAAACCGAGGATACCACCATCGCCGACCTGGCGGTGGGCTTAAATACCGGCTTAATCAAAGCCGGCGCTCCCTGCCGCTCCGAGCGCACCGCCAAGTACAACCGACTGCTCCGTATTGAAGAAGAGCTGGGGGAAGACGCTACCTTCGCCGGCACGGAAACCTTTGACCACTAAAGCCGTAGGTGAGATATGATTGAGGTCACACCGGGTATCTATCGTATGCCGTTGCCTTTACCCATCACTTTCTTAAGCCATATCAATACCTACCTGGTCAAAGGGGATGACGGCTATCTCCTCATTGACACCGGCTGGAACACCAAAGATGCCTTTAACTCCCTCAAAAAACAGCTTGCCGACGGCGGCGTCGACGGCAAAGAGATTAACCGGATAGTGGTCACCCACGCCCACCCCGACCACTACGGGCTGGCAGGAGAGCTTAAAAACCTCTTCGGCGCCACCCTGGCTTTCCACCAGCTGGAAAAGGACTTTATCGAAACCAGGTACGTCAGCATGGACGAACTCCTCAAGGAACTGGGCAGCTGGCTGCACACTAACGGGGTGCCGCCGGACCGCCTGGCAGAGCTCCAGAAGGCTTCCCTGCCGATGCTGAAGTTCGTCACCCCCGCCCTGCCCGACACCACCCTCCACGGCGGCGAGACCATAACTGTCGGCGATTTCAACTTCGAGGTCATACCCACGCCGGGGCACGCGCCGGGGCACATCTGCCTCTACGAGCCTGATAAGAAAATACTGTTTTCGGGAGACCACATCCTGCCCAGAATTACCCCCCATGTCGGCATACACCCGCAGTCGGGCTCCAACCCGCTGGGCGACTATCTGGACTCGCTAAACCAGCTAAAAAAGCTGGAGGTAGATTTAGTCCTGCCCGGCCACGAGCAGCCCTTCACCGAATTCAAAGACAGGATTGAGGGCATTATCCTGCACCACCGGATGAGGAACGCCGAAATCATGGGCGCCCTCGGCTACGAATCCAAGACGGCCTTCCAGTTGACCACCGAGATTACCTGGCTGCACGATATTAAAGGAGTCGGCTGGCACAAGCTGGGCACCTGGGACAGGAGAATAGCCATACTGGAAACAGCGGCACACCTGGAAGCGATGAGGGCTAAGGGAGAGCTGGAAAGGTTCAACCGGGACGATGTCCGCTACTACCGCCTGCCCCAAAAAGCAAAGAAAAATGAATAGAATAGGCATTACCACCACCGTGCCAATAGAAATATTATTAGCCGCCGGCTACCAGCCGGTAGACCTCAATAATGTCTTTATCACCGACCCCAACCCGGAAAGATTAATAAATATTGCCGAACGGGCCGGCTTCCCCTTAAACTGCTGCAGCTGGATTAAGGGCATCTACGGGGCATGCATGGAGCATAAAATCGACACCGTCCTCTGCGTCACCACCGGCGACTGCTCCAACACCATCATGCTCATGGAGGTGCTAAAACTTAAGGGAATCAAGACCATACCCTTCGCCTACCCGGACCGTCCCGATAGCCAGCAAATGCAAAATGCTCTGGAAGAGCTGGCAAAACACTTAAATACCACCCTGGACGCCGCCGAACAGGTCAAAGAGGAACTTAAATCCTGCCGCCGGCTGGCGCTAAAACTGGACGAGCTTACCTGGAAACAGGGTGTGGCCAGCGGGATGGAAAACCACCTCTGGCTGGTTTCCACCTCGGACTTTAATCAGGACTATCATAGGTACCGAAAAGAGCTGAAAGAACTGGTGGCAAAGTGCCTCAAGCGCCCGCCTTATCCGGCGGACTGGCTGCGGATAGCCTTTATCGGGGTGCCCTCGGTCTACGGCCAGGACCTCTACAGATATATGGAGACAAAGGGGGCAAGGGTTGTCCTAAACGAGGTCCAGCGCCAGTTCGCCATGCCCCGCCCCGGAAAATCCCTGGCCGAACAATATTCAAACTATACCTATCCCTACTCCATATATGATAGACTAGAAGACATCACCGCCGAAATAAAAAAGCGCCGTGTGGACGGGGTCATCCACTATGTACAGGCTTTCTGCCACCGCGGCATCGGTGATATTATATTTAGAGACATGTTAAAATTGCCCATCCTGACCCTGGAAGGCAACGACGAATTTCTGCTGACCCATCACCTCAAGACCAGGGTCGAAGCCTTCCTCGATATGCTCCAGCGCAGTCGGCGGAGGAATAAAACGCTCCAGGAGGTATAGACATGGCAACCAGAATCGGCATTAACGGCTTCGGGCGGGTGGGACGATTAACCCTCAGGGCGGTCAATCAGTACCACGAAGGCAAGCTGGAGGTAGCCGCCGTTAACGACCTGGCTGATGCCAAAATCAACGCCCACCTGCTTAAATGGGACAGCACCTACGGCCCCTACCCCGGCGAGGTCAAAGCCGCCGATGACAGCATCATGGTTGACGGCAAGCCGGTAAAGGTTCTGGCGGAACGCGACCCGGCTAACATCAACTGGGGGGACATGGGGGTAGAGGTAGTCCTGGAATCAACCGGCCTCTTCACCGACGCCACCAAAGCGGCGGCGCACCTCAAAGGGGGAGCCAAAAAGGTGCTCATCTCGGCACCGGCTAAAAACGAGGATATCACCATCGTCCTCGGCGTCAACGAAGAGCAGTATAACCCCCAGAAGCATAATATTATCTCCAACGCCTCCTGCACAACTAACTGCATCGCCCCGGTGGTCAAGGTACTGTACCAGAGCTTCGGCTTTGAGAAAGGCTTAATGACCACTATCCACTCCTATACCAACGACCAGCGGTTGCTGGACACCTTTCACAAAGACCCCCGCCGGGCGCGGGCGGCTGCCCTGAACATTGTCCCCACCACCACCGGCGCCGCCCGGGCGGTAACCCAGGTCATCCCCGAGCTAAAAGGCAAGCTCCACGGCCTGGCTTTCCGGGTGCCGACGGCAACCGTCTCGGTGGTCGACCTGGTCTGCGACCTTAAAAAAGAGGTCACCGCAGAACAGGTCAACCAGGCCTTCCAAAAAGCCGCCGCCGGAAATCTAAAAGGCATACTGGAATACTGCCAGGAAGAGCTGGTCAGCATGGACTTCAGGGGCAACCCGGCAAGCTCAATAGTTGATGCCCCGAGCACCATGGTCATCGCCGGCAACATGGTCAAGGTGCTGTCCTGGTATGATAATGAATGGGGCTACAGCTGCCGCCTGGCCGACCTGGCACAATATGTGGTGGGAAAGGGTAAGTAGCAGTACCAAGGTGGGAATTGACAATATAGGCCAACCGTGTCTAAAATAGAACACTATTCCCCTTTGCGAGGTGGACGATGAAAATAGTCGTTGTAGGTTTTGGTCAGTGTGGTTGTAACATCGCTGACCAATTTTACGCCCTAAACAGTCACGCCCGGTCACTCTTTACCCGACGGATTGAAATTCTAACCGATGCCTTCGCCGTTAACACCGATGAAGCCGATTTAGGCGGCTTCCGCCATATCCCCACCGACCGGCACCACCGGATTGTCATCGGCGGGGTGAGAACCTTCGGCCACGGCGTGGGCAAGATGAATGTCGATGCCGCCAAGATTATCCGGGAAAGTCACTCGGTCATCACCGATAACATCATTGACTCCAGAAAATTCCACGAAACCGATGCCATCCTGGCCATCGCCAGCGGCGGCGGGGGCACCGGCTCCGGCTCCATCGGCTGGGTGGTCAAGACACTCAAGGAAAGGATAGAGAAGCCGGTCTACGCCGCCATAGTGCTCCCCTTTGGCTACGAAGAAAACGGGCTTACTTCCTATGCCGTCACCAATACCGCCACCTGTTTAAAAACGGTCAGCCGGTACGCTGACGCCACTTTCCTGATTGATAACGAACGGTTCGCCCGCCGGGACAACAGCTTCTCCCGAAATCTGTACCAGATAAACATCGAGTTCGTTAATAATTTCTACGACCTTTTCTGCGCCGGTGAGGAGAAAAGGCTAAAATACCTGGGCAGCAAGGTGCTGGATGCCGGCGATATCAAACAGACCCTGGACGGCATCACCTCCATCGGCAGGGGGCAAATTCAACTGGGCACCTTCCGCCGCCTCAATAAATCGCACTTCCGGGAGGAAGCCAAGGAACACGGCTCCGTAGCCGGAGCTTTGGACAAAGCCATAAGCAACCTGTCGGTATCAGTTGACCTGGCAGAGGCCAGGAGAATCCTGGTCCTGCTCACCGCCCCCAGAGGAACTATTACCCTGAGCGCCATAGAAGAGGTGGCGACTCTGTTGCAAGAGCGGGCTCCTAAAGCAGTAGTCAGAATGGGTGATTACCCCCGAAGAGGGAAGGAAGTCTCGCTAACATTACTGGCTTCCGGATTAGCCAGGGTAGGCCGGGTGGAACATCTATTCAGCCATGCTACCGAATTATTCGACAAGCAGGTGGAGATAGACAAGGAAACCCAGGAGCAAGTGAAAGAAATGCATCACACCGGCGACGAGCTCCCTACTCTGGATTAGATATGTTGACAAGACTAAATAACATGCTAAAATGACAGTATTCTTAAACTTTGAGGTGAAATATGAAACTAGTGGTTGTGGGGTTAGGACAGTGCGGCGGCAGGCTCGCCGATGATTTTGCCCGGTTAAATAAAAGGGCGCGCAGTCAGCGCGGCATTGAGATAATTACCGGCGCTTTCGCCGTAAACACCGATGCCGCCGACCTAAGCGGCCTGCAAACTATAAGCGGTGACTACCAGCACCGAATCCTCATCGGAGGTCGGAGGACAGGTGGCCACGGCGTCGGCAAGATAAACGAGCTGGGCGCCGAAGTGGCTAAAGAGGACAGCGATAAAGTCGTAGACGCCATCAGGACGGCAAGACACTTCTTCGAAACCGATGCCTTCCTGCTCATCGCCGGCGTTGCCGGCGGTACCGGCTCAGGGGCAATTCCGATAGTCGCCCAGATGCTCAGAGAACGTTATCTGGACAAGCCCATCTACGCCATGGCCGTTCTCCCCTTCTCCCATGAAGAGGAAACTGAAGAAAGAACCGTTTATAATACCGCCACCTGTCTTAAGTCCCTCTATCCGACGGTCGACGCCATCTTCCTGGTTGATAATCAAAGGTATGTCAGGAAGGACTTCTCACTCAGGAACAACCTGACCCAGATTAACGCCCTGATTGTTGAGCCGTTCTACAACCTGCTCTGCGCCGGTGAAGAGAAGAAACCCAAGCACATCGGAGCCAAGATAGTTGATGCCGGTGACATCATCCAGAGCCTGGCAGGCTGGACGGTAATCGGCTACGGTAAAACACCGGTGCCGGCCTTCAAGTGGTTCTCTTTCCTATCCAACAGCTTCATAAAGAAGAGCACCGAAACCCACCGCGGCATCCAGGCTATGGACGAAGCCTTAAGCGAGCTGTCGCTCAAATGCAATCCGGCAGACTCGGGCAGGGCTATCTACCTGGTCTCAGCGCCAGCCAAAGAAATGAACATGGACCTGGTCAAGGAGCTGGGAGATTATCTCAGGACCATCAGCCCGGAGGCGGTGATAAGGAACGGTGATTATCCCAGGGAGAGAAGCTTGATTGACATCACCCTGCTCCTGTCCGAGCTTAATGCTGTGGAAAAGGTCAAAGGCTACTACACCAAAGCCAGCGGCGTTATCCACGAACTTAAGGGCAGACGGGAGGAGTTCGAGGGCAAGCTCAAGGAAATCGAGGACGCATCAAAAGACCTGCCCTCGCTGCTATAGCTTGAAATAGTAGCTCACCCAAGCCAGCTTTACTGGTGCAAACTGGTAAAGCTGGCTTTCTCTTATTAAAATAAAAAATCGGCGCTTATTTAAGACTAAAACCCCTTGGGCAAGAGGGCAATATTAGGGTATAATAAGAACAAGCTAATATGACATCCCAGGTCTTTTATCGCAAGTGGCGCCCCCAGACCCTGGCCGAAATAGTCGGTCAGGAACAGGTGACTCAAACATTAAGCAACGCCCTCAAAAGCGGGCGCGTATCCCACGCCTATCTCTTCTACGGCCCCCGGGGAACCGGCAAAACCAGCACCGGGCGCATCCTGGCCAAGGCGCTCAACTGCTTAAGCGACGGCAAGGGCGAACCGTGCAACAGCTGCGATATGTGCCGGGCTATAACCGAAGGCAGAGCGCTGGACGTAATTGAAGTAGATGCCGCCTCCAACACCGGTGTTGACGATATTCGCAGCCTGCGCGAGAAGGTAAACTATGCCCCCAACCAGGCACGCTATAAGGTCTACATCATCGACGAAGTCCATATGCTAAGTAACAGTGCCTCCAACGCCCTGCTCAAGACCCTGGAAGAGCCGCCGCCGCAGGTCATATTCATACTGGCGACCACTGAAATTCATAAAATGCTGCCCACAATCATGTCCCGGTGCCAGCGCTTCGACTTCCGGCGCATCTCCCGGGCGGGCATAATCTCCAAGCTGTCCCGCATCTGTGAAACCGAAGGCATCAAGCTGGAACCGGAGGGATTTAATCTAATTGCCAAGAGCGCCACCGGCAGCCTGCGCGATGCCGAAAACCTGCTGGAACAGCTCACCACCTACTACGGCACCGAAATCGGCCTCCAACAGGTACAGGCTATCCTGGGCATTACCGGAGACCAGCGGGCAAAGGAGCTGGTGGGGCATCTGGTAGCCGGTGACATTGCCGGCGGAGTGGCCACGATAAACAACGTTAACAGCGACGGGCTCGATTTACGCCAGTTCAACCGGGAGGTAGTGGAGTACCTCCGGCAACTGCTGCTGGTCAAGACCGGCTCCGAAGACGCCGTAGACCTCACCGCCGAAGATAAAGCCGAACTAAAACAGCTGGCAGCTAAAACCTCTTTAGCCCAGATATCAAAAATGATAAAGCTCTTCGGCCAGCTCGAACTCGGCTTTGACAACTACTCCACCCTACCCCTAGAGCTGGCGCTGGTAGACTGCATCCAGCCGCCGATTGAGGAAACCAAAAGCCCGCCCCCCCAGGCAAAGCCGGAGACTCCCCCGCCGGTTAAAGTTAAGCCGACAGCCAAACCGCCAGCGGCTAAAGCCGAGCCCGCTCCCGAACCGCTAGCCAAAGCTAAGACAGCCCCACCCAAGGCGGCTAAAGCCGAGACGACACCCACCACCGAGCCCAAGCCGGAACCGGTTAAGGCAAAGGCAGAGCCGGCGGAAACCCCCGCCCCCGCCCCACCCGAGCTTAATAATGAAATTGAGCGCCTGCGGATGAACTGGAGAGATGTTATGGAGCAGGCGCCGGACGAGGTCAAAAGAACCTCGGCAATCGCCATTTTACGCAGCGCCGGGGTCACCCCAGTAGCCATTGAAGAAGACACCGTGATTCTGGCTTTCAGATACCCCATTCACAAGGAAAAGATGGAGACGCCGGAAAATCAGCAGGCCGCCAGGGTCATCATCAGCAACTTCCTAGGGCGCCCCTGCCAGGTGCGCTGCGCCTATGAGCCGGAAGATAACCACCTGGTGGAAGCCGCCAAAAAGTACGGCGCCCAGATTACCAGCGTGGAGGAAAAGTGAACAGGTCTTTTATGCGTCAGGCCCAGGAGCTTCAGGCCAAGCTGGCTAAAGCCCAGCAGGAGCTGGCCGAGGCTATTATTGAAGGCTCGGCAGGAGGCGGCGCCGTCAAGGTCACCGTCAACGGTCAACAGCAGATACAGTCGGTAAAAATATCCCCGGAAGCTTTAGAGTCCGGTGATGTGGAGATGCTGGAAGACCTGGTGCTGGCGGCGGTAAGCGAAGCCGTCACCAAATCCCAGGAGATGGCCGCCAAGCGCATGGGCAAGCTAACCGGAGGCCTCAACATCCCGGGCTTAACCTGAAGTTAAAAATAAGGGGAGGGGTAAGGTTGGACTCAAATTTCACGCCCACCTCGGGAGCGATATCGAGGTTAATACAGGAATTAAACAAACTGCCCGGCATCGGGCCCAAGAGCGCCCAGCGGCTGGCTTATAACCTGCTCCGGTCGCCGGAAGAGCAGACCAAAATGCTGGCGGAGGCAATAATCTCGGTAAAGCAGCAGACCAAACTGTGCTCGGTCTGCTTTAACATTACCGATACCGACCCCTGCCCCATCTGCCGTAATCCCCAGAGAGAGCGGGGCAAGATTTGCATCGTGGAGCAGCCGCAGGACATACTGGCAATGGAACACACCAGGAAATATAACGGGCTCTACCACGTCCTCCACGGCGCCATCTCCCCCACCGAAGGCGTCGGCGCCGATGATATAAGGGTCAAAGAGCTCATGGACCGCATGCGGGACGGCTCGGTAACCGAGGTCATTTTAGCCACCAACCCCAACCTGGAGGGGGAAACCACCGCCATGTACCTCAACAAGCTCATCTCCCCCCTCGGCATCGTGGTCACCCGCCTGGCGCGGGGACTGCCCTTCGGCACCGAGCTGGAATACGCCGACGACGTCACCCTCACCCGGGCTATAGAGGGAAGACAGGAATTTTAAAGGAGTAAATACCATGTTTAAAGTAGCGTCTATCCTTATGGCGCCCGACGGTGACCCGGAAAAGCACCGGGCAACGATTAAGACCGCCGATTTGGAACTAACGGTGGTACTCATTAAGTTGTTGGACTTTGACCAGGGTGTCGAGGTGGCTAAAGACCTGGTTAAAAACCAGGGGGTTACATCCATCTACCTCTGCGCCGGCTTTAGCCACCAGGCGGTAGGCAGGATTGCCGACGCCGTCGGCGATAAAGTGGTGATACAGGTGGCAAGGGGAGACAGCCCCAGCACCCTGCTGACCATCGATAACCTGACCAAGGAAGGCTGGTTCAACGAAGAGCAAGGCCCCTAATTTTATATCTTTACCCACCCGGCCGCCCTTATGGGGTCTGGAGAGTTTTAGAGGCGTAGCCTATGAGGGTGGGTCAGGGTGGGAAGAAAGAGAACCGCTAAAAACGGGGAGGAGTGAAACCCCCAAAATTTTTATATCTTTACCCACCCACCTCCCTTTAAGGTGGGCTTCACCCCTATATTTAAGCGGCAGGGGCAATTAAAATAACTAAATGTCCAAACCCAGAACCTATAAAACCGAAGCCGTAATCATCAAAAAGACCAAGCTGGGGGAGGCGGGCAGAATCCTCACCCTCTATACCCCAAACCTGGGCAAGATTCAGGGGGTAGCCAAGGGGGTCAGGCGCCCCCGCAGCAAGATGGCCGGTCACCTGGAGCTAATCACCCACAGCCAGATATCGCTGGCGCGCGGGCGCAATCTGGATACCATAATCGGCGCCCAGACCATCAACAGCTTCCTCCCCTTAAAAACAGACCTCGACCTCACCTCATACGCCCTCTACGCCACCGAGCTTATCAACCAGTTCGCCGCCGATAACGTGGAAGACCAGCCCGTTTTCTCCCTGCTGATAGAGACCCTGCAGGGCTTAACCCAGGGCGGCGATAACGATTTAATCATGCGCTACTTCGAGCTTCACCTGCTGGACATGGTCGGCTACCGCCCCCAGCTTGAGCATTGTGTCACCTGCAAATCGGCATTAAAAGACACCACCAATCTATTCTCCCCCGCCGCCGGCGGCATGCTCTGCCCCGGGTGCCGCCGGAACCAGCTGACTTACCCCCTTTCCGAAAAGGCACGAAAAGTGCTACTATTACTGCAACACAGCGGGTACGGCGAGGTAAGCGGGCTGGAAATTGAACGGGAGCTATCTCGCCGGCTGGAGATGGTAATGAGAAACTATCTCCGCTATCTGCTGGAGAGAGAGGTAAAATCAACCGCCTGGCTGGACTCTTTAAGGGGACAGATTGATGACAACCAGATTAGACCTTATAGCCCAACAACGCCGACAAAAACTTGAGCGGCTCCGCAAGCGGGGCATAGACCCCTATCCCTCCGACTACAGCCGCAGCCACACCACACGGCAGGCTCTGGAGCTGCTGGAAAAGCAGGAGAAAAAAGGCACCAAGAGGGCAACCGGGGTCAGCCTCGCCGGGCGTCTTACAGCAATGAGAAAAATGGGCAAGACCTCCTTCGCCGACCTGCGTGACGGCTCGGGCAAGTTCCAGCTCTGCTTCTATAAAGACCGCCTCGACGAAAAGACCCTGGAGCTCTTTCAGGATTTGGACATCGGCGATATCATCGGGGTCAGCGGCAAGCTCTTCCGCACCAAGACCGAAGAGCCCACCCTCGATGTAGAAGATTTCACCCTGCTGGCAAAGTCCCTACAGCCCCTGCCGGAAAAATGGCACGGGCTGGCTGACGTGGACACCCGCTACCGCCAGCGCTATTTAGACCTCATCGCCAACGCCACGGCAAGGGAGGCCTTTCAGGTGCGCAGCCGGGTAATCGCCGCCATCCGCGGGTATTTAAATAAGCGCGGCTTCATGGAGGTTGAAACACCGGTGCTGCAGGCGGCAGCCGGCGGGGCTTTAGCCAATCCCTTCACCACCCACCACCAGGCTTTAGACCAGGACTTCTACCTGCGCATCGCCCTGGAGCTGCACCTCAAAAGGCTGATTGTCGGCGGCTTCGATAAGGTCTACGAGCTGGGGCGCATCTTCCGCAACGAGGGCGTCTCCACCCAGCACCACCCCGAGTTCACCATGCTGGAAACATATGAAGCCTACGCCAACTATAACGATGTCATGGCCATGCTTGAGGAGATGGTATCATCGGTCAGCCAGGAGGTTTTGGGCGCTACTAAAGTCCAGTTCGGCAAAGATAAAATCAATTTCAAGCCGCCCTGGCAGCGCATCACCCTGCGCGATGCCGTCAAGAAGTACAGCGGCATTGATTTCGTTACCCACCCCACCGCCGACGGCCTGCGGGAGAAGATGCGCTCGCTTAAAATAGAGGTCGACCCGAAGAAGAACTGGGCAAAGCTGGTCGACGAGCTTATCAAGAGCTTTGTCAGGCCCAAGCTCATCCAGCCCACTATAATCTTTGACTACCCCCTCTCCATGTCGCCGCTGGCGAAGACCAAGCCCGGCGAAGAGCGGGTGGTGGAGCGCTTCCAGGCAATCGCCGGCGGACTGGAGATTGCCAACGCCTACTCCGAGCTAAACGACCCCCTGGAACAGCGGGAGCGCTTTGAGGAACAGCTCAAGGACAGGCAGGCAGAAGACGAAGAACGCTGGTCAATTGACGAAGACTTCCTGCTGGCGCTGGAGTACGGCATGCCCCCCACCGGGGGCCTGGGCGTCGGCATAGACCGCCTGGTCATGCTCCTTACCGACCAGCCGGCAATACGCGAGGTTATCCTCTTCCCCCAGCTGAGGGAGAAAGAGAAATAGAAAATGCAGGACGTGGCTCTGGCCGCCGCCTGCGGGCTGTACTGCGGGGACTGTGAGTACCTGGGAAACAAATGCCCCGGGGGCTGTAACGAGGCACAGGGCAAGCCGTTCTGGGCGCCCCTTTTTGATATTGAAGTATGCCCCCTCTACGACTGCTGCGTCAACCAGAAACAGCTGGAGCACTGCGGTCTGTGCACCGAGTTCCCCTGCAAGGCATTCATCTCACTCCGGGACCCCTCCTTGAGCGATGAGGAGGCAGAGCAGTCTCTGTACAAAAGACAGCAGGACCTCAGGCGCCGGAAAGAGATAGGCACCATGGCATGGCTAAAAAAGAGGTCATAAGAATATATCTATTCCCGCCCGCCGCCCTTAAGTGGAAGGGGTGGCAATAAATTCAAGGAGGCAACCATTTCGCTTATACCAGCCTTTGATATAGGTATATGGAACGCCTGGATTTTCATGAGCGTCTTTATCCTCCAAATGCTGGCGGTTCTACTGCTGGGCAAGATGGTGTGGGCCAGAAGCTCACTTCCCTCTGATTTTAAGCGGAGCAAGCTGGAAAAGATTACCCCCATTATCGGCAACGGCGTCTGGCTGCTGGCCACCCTGTACTCTATCTTTCTGCCCCTCCGCCTGGGGACGGCATGGTTCTATGTCGGCCTGCCCGTCTTTCTGGTGGGACTGATAATACTGGTTATAGCCACCGTCAACTTCGCCACCGCCCCGGAGGAAAAGCCAGCAACGCGGGGGGCATACTCCTTCTCACGGCACCCCCTTTATCTATCAATGCTGATAATCTATATCGGCACCGGCATCGCCAGCGCCTCCTGGGTGTTTATCCTGCTGGGCATCGCCAATATCTTCTGGATACGCACCGAGGCAATCTCCGAGGAAAGGTATTGCCTGGCAAGGTATAATAAAGAATACCGGGAATATATGAATAAAACACCGAGGTGGATTGGAATACCCCAGAGGGGGTAAAATAGAAAAGAAAGAGTAAATATGCTTGACCTTAAATTTATACGGGATAACACCGAACAGGTGCGCAAGGCAATAGAAGACCGCCAGGACACCGCCCCCCTGGACGAAATCACGGAGCTTGACAGTGAGCGCCGCCAGAAGCTGCTAGAGCTGGAGAGCTTGAGGCACCAGAAAAAGCAGACCGCCCAGAAGAGGCAGTCGGACAAGGCGACGGTAGAGGAAGGCCGCGACCTGCGCGCCATGATAAAGGGCTTGGAAGACGAGGTCAGAGAGCTGAAAAGCCAGCTGGAAGAGCTATTGCTGCAGGTGCCCAATATCCCCCACCCCTCCGTCCCCGTCGGCACCGATGAAGACGACAGCGTCGTGGTACGTTCCTGGGGGGAGCCCAAGGGCTTTGATTTCACCCCCGCCCCCCACTGGAAGCTGGGTGAATCGCTGGATATCATCGACTTCGAACGGGGAGTAAAGCTCTCCGGCACCCGCTTCTACGTGCTCAAAGGGCTGGGCGCCAGGTTGCAGCGGGCAATCATCGCCTTCATGCTCGACCTGCATACCTCGGAGCACGGCTACCAGGAAATATACCCACCCTTCATGGTCAAGCGGGACTGCATGGTCGGCTCGGGCAACCTGCCCAAGTTCGCCGATAACCTCTACCACGATGAAGACGACGACCTCTGGTTCGTGCCCACCGCCGAGGTGCCCCTCACCAACCTCCACCGCGATGAGATTATCCCGCCGGGGCTTTTACCCATCTACTATGCCGCCTACACCGCCTGCTTCCGCCGGGAGAAGATGTCGGCTGGGAAAGATACCCGCGGCATTAAACGAGGCCACCAGTTCGATAAGGTGGAGCTCTATAAATTTACCGAACCGGAAGCCTCCGATGATGAGCTGGAAAAGCTACTTAACGACGCCGAAGATGTCTGCCGGAAGCTGGAGTTGCCCTACCGCATCAAGAAGCTCTGCACCGCCGAGCTGGGCTTTGCCTCCCGGCAGTCCTATGATATCGAGATGTGGGCTCCCGGCTGTGAGGAGTGGCTGGAGGTAAGCTCCTGCTCCAACTGCGGGGACTTTCAGGCACGCCGGGCTAATATCCGCTACCGCCCCTCCCCGGAAGAAAAGCCCCGGTTCGTCCACACCCTCAACGGCTCTGGATTAGCCCTGCCCCGCGTTTTAATCGCTTTAATGGAAAACTACCAGCAGTCCGACGGCACAATCTTAGTTCCGGAGGTATTACAGGATTTTGTGGGGGAGAGGTTTATAAAATAGCCCCCCTAAACCACGAACAGGTCAAGCCCACCCATCATATTCATGGTCGCCCCGGTCATATAGCGAGACTCATCAGATGCCAGGTAGGCGACGGCGTTGGCGATTTCTTCAGGCTCGGCCGGTCGGCGCCACAGCAGCCGCTTGCCCAGCGTCTCAGTGGCCTCATCCGTCAGCGGCGCGTCGGTCTTGGCAATGCCCACTATCACCGCGTTGCCGGTGATGTTGAACCTCGCCCCCTCGATGGCAACCGTCTTGGCTAAATTAATCAGCGCCGCCTTGGAAGCACCGTAGCTGGCTTGCCCGGCGCCCCCCAGTACCCCCGCCACCGAGCTTATATTGATAACCCGCCCCCACTTGTTGTCGCACATGTCCCCCCAGGCCGCCTTGATGCAGTAAAAGGCGGAGTTCAGGCAGATTTTGACCTCGTTATCGAACTCCTCCGTGGTGGCTTTATAGATGGGCACGAAATGCCCCATCTGGGCGGCGTTGTTGACCAGTATATTAACTGGCCCCAGCTCTCCCTTGACTTTAGCCAGCCCCTTGGCCACATCGGCGGCGTCGCGGACGTCCATCTTGACGGCGACTGACTTCCGCCCCAGCTTCTTTATCTCTTCAGCCACCGCCTCCGCCCCATCAAAGTGCCCCCAGCCGCTGACGGCAACATCGGCGCCGTCCCGGGCCAGGGCCAGGGCGGTAGCCCGCCCGATTCCATGTGGCCTCGAAGAGCCGCTGACAAAAGCAACCTTCCCTTCTAACGACATTTCTCCTCCTTTATTTGACGCTATCGGTCTAAATATCTATACTATCTAAAGCTGCGGAGGGGTGTCCGAGCGGTTTATGGTGACGGTCTTGAAAACCGTTGCTCCGGGAAACTGGAGCCGTGGGTTCGAATCCCACCCCCTCCGCCACCCTATTTAACCATCTCCCCGTATTTTACCAGACCGGCCATACCGCTGACCGCCCTCTCGGGGAGGGGAAAAACGGGCACGCCGCTGGCCTCCAGGGCGTTTATCTCGGCGTAAGCCGCCCCCCTCGGTGAATCAAGGCAGACCGTCATCGGCTTTTTAGCCTCTCCGGCTATATCCACCACCGCCCTCATCAGCTCCATATTGGTGCTGTAAAAGACAGCAGCAACTATTATAGCATCAACGCCGTCGTCATCTAAGACAGCTTCAAGTATCTGCCGGCAGCTATCGAACTCGTCCGATTTCCAGGCAAGGTCAACCGGGTTATCCACGGCGTTAAGCGGCGATGCCAGCTTGCTTAATTTTCGCTTTGTCGCCGCCGAAAACTCGGCCAGCTTTAGCCCCTGCTGGCGGCATTTGTCAGCCATGATTATCGCCGGCCCCGCCTGCACCGATAAGATTGCCACCCTGTTTCCCCCCGCCGGAGGCTGGAAGGCAAGCGCCTTGGCGGTGTCGACCACCTCGGTAATGCTGTCAACGGCGAGCATGCCCGCCTCTCTAAAAGCCTTCTCGTATAAATCGTAATCACCGGCCATAGCGCCGGTGTGGGCAAAGGTCGCCCGGCTCACCTCTTCTCCCCTCCCCCCTTTATAGACCACGATAGGCTTATTTTTAGTCACCTTACTGGCAGCGTCGAAGAGCCGTTCCGGTTCATCCAGCCCCTCCACATATAAAACAATTACTTCGGTGTCCCCGTCCTGCCCGAAATAGCTCACCAGCTCGTCAAAATCGAGGTTGCAACGGTTACCCAGCCCGATAGCCTTGCTGATGCCCACATTGTGATTGGTCAGGGCATGGGTGATATAGATAGTGGTGCCACCGCTCTGGGCGGCCACGGCCACATTGCCCGCCTGACTCAAGCTAAGCGTATATTGAAACGAGGCGTTAAGCCGGGCACGGGGGTTAGCAAAGCCCAGGGTATTGGGCCCGATAATCTTCATCCCGCCCCTATCGGCTATATCTTTAAGCTTCGCCTGCAGCCCGGCGCCGGTGTCGGTGCCCACCTCCCCAAACCCCCCGCTGATAAGAATCGCCCCCTTCACCCCCTTGGCGACGCACTCCTCTACGGCGGCAAGGGTAAGCTCGGCGGGGATAACCACCATGGCTAAATCAACCTCCCCGGGAATAGCCGCCACCGAGGGGTACACTTTTAGCCCGAAAAGCTCTTTGATAGCGGGGTTAACCGGGTAGATTTTGCCCCCGAAGCCAGCCTCAAGCAGGTTGCTCACGCACATGAAACCTATCTTCTCCGGGTTGGCCGAGGCGCCGACCACGGCCACGCTCCGGGGGTAAAAAATACGGTTCAGCTGCTCCACCAGATTCACGAAAGATTGACCTTTAATCTAATGAGGCTCAATCGAAACCTCGTTCAGCATGGCAAAACCCATGGGATTCAGTTCATACCCTTTAACATACGGCTTAACCAGAAAATAGTTCCGCCCGAAAGAAAGGGGGATACAGGCGGCGTCATCAACCAGCATCTGCTCGGCCTGCCGGTAAAGCTCCAGGCTTGAGTCACTGTCCGGCTCCACCCCCGCCGCCTCCAGCAGGGCATCCACCCCGGGGTTGCTGTACTCGCCGTAGTTATTATCGGCGCCGCTGTGAAAGAGGATATCCAGAAAGTCCTGCGGGTGCGGGTAGTCGGCAATCCAGCCGGTATAGAACATCTCGTCCTTCTCCTCAGCGAGGTGATAGAAGAACCGCTCCGGCTCCAGCTGCCTCACCGTTACCTCCACCCCCAGATTCTCCCGCCACTGGTAGACCACCGCCTCCAGTTCACTGGAGATGCTACCTCCCCAGCCCAGGGTGGTGATGGTGATGGGCGGCAATTGGGAAACAGCACCGTAGCTGGAACTGGCGATTAATTCTTTAGCCCCGGCCACGTCGTATTCCAGCCCGTCCAGGGCTTGGTTATAGCCGGGCATACCGGGGGGCAGGATGCCGTCCGCCGGCTCCATGGTGCCCTTGAATATCAGCGAAATCAGCTTTTCCTTGTCAATGGCCATGGAGAAGGCGCGGCGGATATTGACATCGTCAAAGGGCGGCTGGGCAGCATTAAAGGCGATATAAAAAAAGCTCAGCTCCGGAACAACCCTCAAATCGGCATAAAAGGGCCCGGTTTCATCGGTAACCTTCTCGATATAGTTAATGCTCACGCCGGTAACATCAATCTCGCCGGTCTCATACATGTTCATGGGGACACCGCCCCACAGCTTAAAGGAGACTTGGCTTACTTTAGCCACCTCCCCGTAATAAAGCTCGTTCCTTTGCAGGATAAGCGAATCGCCCTGCTGCCACTGCTGGAGGGTAAAGGGCCCGGTGCCGTTGGGAGAGCGCCACCACTCCCCGCCCCCCTCCGCTTCCGCCCTGTCGACGACGAAGGCGGTGGGGTAGGTCAGCTTGGCAAGGAAATAGGACTTCGGTGCGTCTATGGCCACCTCCAGGGTGTAATCATCAATAATTTTTACCCCGCTGATTTCGGTGGTCTGACCGGCAAGCACCTCATCCGCCCCGACGATATCGCCCAGGTAGGTAGCCGCCGTCATCGAGCCGGTCTGGGGGGCGCAGGCGCGCTCCCAGGAATACTTGAAATCGGTGGCGGTGAGCTGCCGCCCGTCGTGAAATTTAACATCCTGCCTGAGGTAAAAGGTGTAGGTGCGGCCGCCGTTAGTCAACTCCCACCTCTCGGCGATATCCGGCGCCAGCTCCATGTTATCGTCAAAGCGCACCAGCCCGCTGAAGAGCTGCATCAAAAAAACGTGGGAGGTCATCTCACCGGAGAGCGCCGGGTCGAGGGTATAGGGGTCAATGCCGTAGAGGTTAAGCAATCCCCCCTCCCCGGTGGGAAGTGTGGGTGTCAACCCATCACAAGAGCAACCGCTAACCAGCAGGCTGCCCAATATCAGCAAAGAAATAACTATATATAGAATTCTTTTCATCTTAGATAATCCCCCAATCACGGTAGCCCTGCTGAATAACCGCCAGGTATTCTTCAGAAGGCTTTGCATCGTCGGCGCGCTTAGCTCTGATATAGGCAACCGCCTCTATCAGCTCACCGAAGTCATCGTTCACTCCCACATTAATTCGGCTGTAGCTGGCGGGGCAGTCCTCATATTTGTCCAGCCGCCTCATGTCCTCCTCGAAAACCTCATAGATAGCCCCCAGCACCCTCTCCCCCCTAAAAGGCTGAATGGTGGCAACCCCACCCCGCCACTTCCGCGACCACCCCCGGAAAACCAGCCTGTAGTGGTGCAGGGTAACGATAGCCGCCGGCTTGGCCGCCGGGCAGCGCTCCCTCATCTGCTGCTTGTTTAAATTAGAGGCGTAAGCAAAATAATACACCGTTCCCCCGCCGTGGCTATTCCCGTTAATAATAGCACGCTATCACGAAAATAGGCAAAGAAATTAGACAAAATCGTGACAAAACTTACTCCGAAAGTATGATAAAATAAGGGGAGTTATGTAGTACAATAGAGGCAGTACTAAAGGGTCAATATGGAACAGGTCAAGACTGCACAGGAGCTAGGACTCGGCAAACCCAGGCCCGGCTACGAGTGGGAAGCCGGGGGAACACCTCCCGGGGATTCGGCACCGGGGCGGTGGGCGGCAATAAAGCGCACGCGGGATTGGGCAGTCATTTTCCGCTCCGACAAAGGGGCTGAATACATTATTCACACTTTCCCCTTGAGCGAAGCCGGCGAGAGAGCCGCCAAGAACATGGCGATGAAGCTGGTGGATATCGCCTGGGGGAAAAACGCCCGGGTGGAACAGGCAAAGACCACCCCGGGAAAACCATCAGTCAAACAGGAAACAGCATCCTGACCCCGTCACCCCTGCCAGCCGCCGAATAAACCCTCCCGCTTCAAACTGAAGTGCTTTTTATCCCCGATAATAATATGGTCTAACACCTCTATGCCGATAATCTCCCCCGCCTCAACCAGCCCCCTGGTCAGCCTTATGTCATCCTCCGAGGCGGTGGGGTCACCCGAGGGGTGATTGTGGACAAAGATAACCGCGGAGGCGCTAGCTGATATCGCCTCCTTGTATACCTCCCGGGGGTGGACGATGCTGGCATCCAGGCTGCCGATGGAGATTTCAGCTATCTTTATCAGCTTATTTCTGCTATCCAGCAGCAGCGCCAGAAAATGCTCCTTCTTCTTGCCCCCCAACCTCCCCCTTACCAGAGCGGCAACCGCCTCCGGGTTCTCCATCACCGGCTTATCCTGACTTTCAGCGTAGCTGCCCAGACGGCCGGAAAGCTCAAAAGCGGCTTTAATCTGGGCCGCCTTGGCTAAACCGATTCCCTTCACCCCCGATAGCTCCTCCACCGAGGCGTCGGCGATACCCTTTAGGCTGCCGAACTGTGATAGCAATCTCTGGGCGGTGACCATCACCGATTCCCCGGAAACGCCCCGCCCCAGCAGCACCGCCAGAATTTCCTGGGCTGATAATGCCTCCGCCCCGAACCTCTGCAGCCTCTCCCTGGGCCGCTCGGCAAGCGGCAGGTCACGGATGGTGAATGATTTCTTCACTTTACCCGTTTTCAAGAGCCCACCGCCGCCTGGTATTTATCGGTGACATATACCTGCCACAGGCTGTCCAGTCCGTCCATGTCAAAACCGTAAACCGCTTCCAGGGCGTCGTCGTAGCCGCTGCCCTGCCTGAAAACAGTCAAAAGCTGGAACATCTCTTCCTGCCCGTAGCTGGTGATAAGGAACTCGACCAGGCTGTGGCTCTGGGCGTAGGAGAGAACGGCCTCCCCGGAGTAAGCCGAAAAGGGGCTTGAGAGGCTCTGCACCGAGATAAGGCTGCCAGTGGCTATAGCCTCCCCCAGAGCCGTGCTGAACTGCGGCTCCAGCAATTCCTCGCTGCTCATGGCCAGGCCCTCATCCAGCCATACCGGCAGGCTGTTATAGGGGTTAAGGGTTATCTGGTGAATAACCAGGTGGGTCAGCTCGTGGGCGATGGCGTCCTTGCCCCAGCCGATATTATCCGGCGATATGCCGATAGCCATGGTGCCGTAGCGGGTAAAGGCAACCCCGCCCGTCCACTCCTGGGGGTAAATCATCGAACCCTGCAAATCCCCGGAACTGGCGTAGATATAGAGCCGGGCCGGCTTCTCCAACTCGGCGCCGGTGCCTTCGGCAAGCTTGGCTAGGGCAGTCTGGGTAGTCTCCATAAGTTCTTGGGCAAAATTATTACTGCCGCTGTACCAATAGAGGGTTACCTTGCCCTCGGTCAGAGTCCGCCAGTCATAGCGGGTGTCGTCAAAATGCACCTGCGCCGGTGCCGTTTCCACCCTGTCACCGCTGTCATCGGCTATTTTCCACCAGTACTCCACGGTGGAGCCGGGCGGCAGCCCGCCGGTCTTTACCATCTCCAGTGCCCAGCCGACATCAACGGTGGTATCAGGAACAAACTCAATATAGGCCTCGCTGATAACTTGAGCAAAGCCGGCACGGTCAATAACATAGCACAAACGGATATCGGTTATATCGACATCGCTGCGGGCGGTTAGATTAAAGTTCAGCCGGGAGGGAAACTCGGCCTCCGCCGAGCTTTCCAGTACAGTCAGCCCGCTCTGAGCCTGTACCAGGCTCGGGCTCAATACAGTCAGCAGCAGGCATAAAACTAAAGCTAATGCGCCAATCTTTTTAATCATTGTTCTTTACCTTTCCCCACCCCCATTTATATCTTTACCCGCCCGCCGCCCTTAATGTAAAAGGGCTACTCCTCGCCCACCGTTGACCTCAGGTAGGCGGTGATAAAGTCGTCCAGCTCCCCGTCCAGCACGGCTTCGGTATCGCCGGTCTGGTATTCGGTGCGGTGGTCTTTAACCATCTTATAGGGATGGAGGACATAGCTCCGTATCTGGTTACCCCAGCCGGCGGCGACATGCTTGCCTTTTAGCTTGGCTCTCTCCTCAGCTCTTTTGACCAGCTCCAGTTCCAGAAGGCGGGAGCGCAGTATCTTCATGGCGATTTCCTTGTTCTGGTGCTGGGAGCGCTCGCTCTGGCAGGAGACCGCCAGCCCGCTGGGCAGATGGGTCAGCCTCACCGCGCTGCTCGTCTTCTGCATGTGCTGCCCCCCCGGCCCGCTGGAACGAAAGGCTTCAACCTTCAAATCGTCGGGCTCTATCCGCACGTCAACATCGGCTTCGGCTTCGGGCATCACCTCCACCAAAGCAAAGGATGTGTGCCGGGCATGGTCGGCGTCAAAGGGGGAAAGCCTTACCAGCCGGTGCACACCGTGCTCCGACCTTAAGTAGCCGTTGGCATAATCGCCGTTAACCCCTATGACCACGCTCTTTATGCCCGCTTCCTCCCCCGGGGAAACATCCAGCACCTCGGCTTTATAGCGGCGCCGCTCCGCCCAGCGCAGGTACATCCTCATCAGCATCTGCGCCCAGTCCTGCGATTCGGTTCCCCCCGCGCCGGCGTGTATGGATAAAATAGCGTTCCTGGAGTCATACTCACTGCTGAAGGCCGCCTCCAGCTCTATCTCATCGAGGAGGGAGGCCAGTTTCTCCACCTCGGCCCCGATGTCGCCCCGTAACGAGTCGTCCTCTAGAGATATCAGCTCGGCAACCTCGGCCGCCTTGGCCTCCATCCCCCGCCAGCGGTCTACCACCTTCTTCTGCTCGGCAAGCTGGCGCATTACTTTCTGCGCCTTCTCCGGCTCCTGCCAGAAATCGGGCTGGGCGGACTGCTCCTCCAGACTGGCAATTTCCTTTTCCCTGGCGGTAATGTCAAAGATGCACCATCGCCATAGAGACTCTGGACTGCAAATCCTTCAGCTTATCCCTTAACTCCTGCATCTGGTTAAAAAGCCTCCATTAATACTCTAGACCGGGACTTCTTTAGCCCCCACCAGCTTTCCCCCCGCCGCCAGGTGCGCCAGCCGGGTGGGCTCAGGCAGGCGGTAGCCCCGGCAGCACTGCGTCACCCAGTAGAGGGCGCTCTCCAGGCTTATCTTATGCCCGATTGACACATATACCGGCTTTACCCCCAATTTAGTCCGCAGGACAGCGCCGATAATTTCATCCCCGTCCCGCAGCTCGGCGTAGCTGCCCGGCTCTAAATCAGGTATCTGGTGACTGCCGCACAGCCGCGACTTGGCGCAGCCGATAGCCGGCGTATCCAGAAACAGCCCCAGGTGCGAAGCCAGCCCCAAACGCCTCGGGTGGGCGATGCCCTGCCCGTCAAAGAGGATAAGGTCGGGGGCAATATCAAGCCGCTCAAAGGCGGCAAGGGTAAGCGGCGCTTCCCGGAAAGTCAAAAGACCGGGGACATAGGGAAAATCCACTTTACCCTCCACCACCCGGGTTTCTACTATTTTAAGCTCCGGGTAGCTCAAGACCACCACCGCCCCCCTCGCCACCCCCCGCACCCGGTCTACCGAAATATCCACCCCGGCGATAAATCGGGGACTAGTCACTTCATCAGTCCTGGATACCCTTGATGCCAGCGCCAGCTGCATTTCAACAGCATGGGCGGTGGTAAGGTCCCATCTGTGCAGGTGGTGTACCCTCATAGTTCGATTATACCGATTGCCTCCCCCGATGACAACCGCAGCTATGGGCTTTATCAACCTCACCCCCTTAATCCCCCTGTAGAATAGATAATCCGACCCATATTATTCCATTCCTGACTGAATTGGACATCCACCGGGGACAGAAGTAATCTATCGCAGACCTCGCTGAGATTTAGGCTTCGTATTCAATGGAGCTGGCTGAGGGTCTTGTCCTGGCTTTACCTGCTCTCTCACCTTGTGGCTTGAATCCCTTACCAAAGGCTAGAACTCTTTTCAAGACATCTTGAGCCACAGTATTGGTGGGGTCCAGCCGTACTGCCCTTTCTGCATATTCTGTGGCCTTATCGATATTGACCGAGGATAGATAAGCGACTGCCAGATCGGTCAGGATGTTAGCATTTAGCTCAAACTCCGAAATGGCCATATTCCACTGTTTCTTAACTGAATATATGAAACCCAGCTGGCATCATCCCATATCGATTGAATTTCAGGAATATCTTCGTTGGTCATAGTCTTTCTCAAGAGAGCATCGCTCCCGAAATGGGGAGGCTGGCCCTAGCATCACAGAGGAATTCGTCAGACGTTACTTAATAGCGAAAGGTGTAGTTACCCTCTATTTCGGAGGCTGTATCAATTCTATTAGAATATTACCAACCTTACGGGCGTCAAAGTAAGCCATGTAACCATTTTCGTCCTTCACACTAAACACGACTGGTATGCCTTTCTCAACTAGCTTGTCTTTCTCCTTATCAAGATCATCAACATGAAAGGCGATGTGGTTCACACCTTCGCCACGGCTATTCAAAAACTCCTGCTGGATAGTCTCCCCCCTAACCGGCTGCCACAACTCAATCAATAATGAGCCTATGTGGATAAACCTGCCAATGAGCTTGGCCTTTTTGCCTTCCATAGTGACACGGTCCGTGGCTTCATCGACTATACCCAAGGATTGATAGTACTCGACGGCTTTATCCACATCCCTGACTACTGCTCCTATGTGATTAAATTTCCAATTGCTTTCCATATTTCCTCTCCTTTTTCGCTGGAAGTCAGTCGCCCCTATTGAAGATTCATCTCCGTCAAGACAAGCCTACCTCAACCGATATGATAAATAATATATTAAGATACTGTTGAAAAAGTATACCTTTAAATTCGGTTGTGTTCAAAAGCTGGTTATTTTCGGCACACCCTAAAATTTTTTTACCAAAATAATATTCTCCTTTGCCCCCTTATCAAATGGGGGGAGTTTTTCCTCCAAAAGGGAATACCAGCTATCTATCAAGGGTGAGTAAACGCCGGACTGCCGCCAAAAACCCTGCAATGCCTGCGGGCTGGAGCGGTGGCAAGAGGACTGCCGGCAGAAGCTAGGCACCTGAACCGCCGTCAACGACAATAGTATGTCCGGTGATGTAGCTTGAGGCATCGGAGGATAAGAACAGGACTGAGCCCACTATGTCACCGGGCTCGGCCATCCGCCCCAGCGGTATACCGGCCTCAATCTCTTTCAAGGTCTCCGGGTCACCCCACAATGGCTGGCTGAACTTGGTCTTGACCATAGACGGGGCGACAGCGTTAACCCGTATGTTATATCGGGCCAGTTCCAGCGCCAGGATTCTGGTGAGCATCACCACCCCCGCCTTGGCGATACAGTAGGCGCCCATCTCGGGAGCGATATGCATCGCCGCCGTGGAGGCAATATTGATGATATTGCCCCGCTTCTGGGAAACCATCTGCTTGCCCACCGCCTGAGCGCACAGGAAACACCCTTTAAGGTCAGTATTGATAACCTTGTCCCAGCC
>Ga0315547_1000081_pt1 | contig 111404 bp, 87 predicted proteins | sample SalMarSW160240MG_2_FD_202542 | JGI IMG/M metagenome (GOLD analysis project Ga0315547, IMG submission 202542) | Salt marsh sediment microbial communities from the Plum Island Ecosystem LTER, Massachusetts, United States - Salt Marsh Sediment SW1601-240 ...
TGCAACATTTCCACCGGTATTGTGGAAACGTATAAATCCACTGTGTATGTATGTTCTTATTGACTGGTCGTATGCAGAACTTGGATTTGATTTATTGCTCCAGCCAATATCAAATTGATATCCCAATCCAAAGCCTTGTGCAAAGGAAGATGTGCCAATACATACAAATAAGATGAAGAGCAGAATTCTTCTCATAAGCAAAAATTTATTCTACACTGATTTCCCTTAGCTGGACATTATCTCTACCTACAGCGCGTGATCTGTCCTTTTCATACACCCATAACAAGGTATGTGTTCCAACATCAAATATCATACTGAAACTAGCCCATCCGGATTCTCCGCTCACATTGCTTATCTCATTCACCCCGTCAGCTGAGAAGGAGAATACATCGTAGGTAGTTTCAGAGCTTACATTGTATTCGAAAGTCAGAATTGCCGGCTCACTGTTGATAAGTCTTGCCTCCATTATGGTTATTTCATCATCCAATATTTGAGGACTTTGATACATCCCTTCAATCAAAGGCCATGGAGATACAAATTCTATGCGATTGTATACATATTCATCCAGTTCATTTATGGTAACACACAATTGGTATTCAAAAGTTTTGACTTTTGTCCTGGCAAAATTTAAAGCTACCATTGAATCATATGTATCAGGCACCTGATAGGAAGGTGTAATTTTCCCCGGTTCTATAGTCAATCCAAGATATTCCTCCATCTCATTGTATAAGCCAAGTATCTCGTCAGTGTTGTTTTCAATTCTGATCGCCTTATGAGGAATGCCTGATCGCAGGATTACATTCTCATTCTGAACGACAGACACACCGGTAAATACAGCTATCTGATCACCGCCAAGGTTCTTGGTTATGATGGTATAATCTTCAACAGGGATAATAAAAGTCGATTCACCCCGAGAGGGTATACTCGATAATCCCTGTGAAGATCCGTCAACAATTGCGATATCTTCAATCAGATTATCGTTTGCATATACATTGATCACAAAATCACTCTCATTTTTAATGGTTATCTCACCAACTTTGCCTATCGTGCTGTAAAAGAAAGGTATATTAATCTCAGCCTCTTTGTGGTACTCATTGATCACCACCTCATCTGTCTCTTCAGCCCAGCCAATATCTATTATATCGCCACTCTGAGAATTGGGATCGGAAAACCAATAATGATAGTAGAGATAATGTACACCATAATCTACACTTACCATTTTATTGGTAATTCCGGGTTGCAGTGATGCTAATCTGGCCCCATTCTTACTATTGAGGAATATATCTACCTGGTAAATTACCTCAAGTCCGAATTCATCAAGATTTGGATAATTTAATAACAGTGTGCCGGATCCGGCATAATTATCATCTCCTGTAATAAGCCAATTTGCTCTTTCTTCCGGAAGAGTAGTATTCGATAAAGCCACACTCCATTGCCTGTATACTTTTGATAAATCCGGGTTTTGTTCATCAATGACATCATCATTCAACCAAATTTGGAGAAGACAGACTTCAAACTGCTCGTTGGGTATGTTCACAAGAAAGCTTTCAGAATCAGGTGGTATACAAGTAATTGGCCCGTTTATACCATTATATCCTGTATAGTTTTTATACAACAACAATGTCTGGCCGGTTTGATTGTTTATGATCAGATTGCCGGTTTCATCAGGATAGCAATTTCTGTCGAAATCATATTCACAGGAATTGTCATCAATATCGGCAGCTACATCATAATTGACAGCATCCGGATCAGTGCATCCATAATGTTCAATTTCACATTGACTAACAAACAGAGAAACAATAATGAAAGATAGAATTGCTAATGGTCTAATGTTTCTCATATGAATCGATTAAGGAGTTATTTATTTCATTCTTTTCCCCCTTTGTGTCTCTGCAACTGCAAACGAATTGCAGTTGCAGAGTTGTTCACAAATGGTGTTAAACTGGTAAGACTATAATAGTCCTGGTTTATTCTCTACAATTCATTTTACTCAGCAGGTGGCTCTTCACCGTCCGGCTGGCCATCTACTTCCCAATCGACTGTATCCTCAGCAATAACCGTTATTGTGGTTGTTTCTATTACAGTGCCATTGGTTAAGTGATGTGCACTTAAAATGTATTCTGCTTCAAGGGCATCTTCTTCATATATTGGCATGATGAAAGTATAGGTGCCATTTCTGTCAATTGTTGACAGGTTTTCAATACTTCCGTCTTCAAGGTAACAAATGCTTTCAATCAGTTTGTCATCGGCAAAAATCTGAACAGGATCACCAGATGTGTTGGAAATTCTCAGATTCCCGTATTTTGTTCCGCTGTTTTGTGCCGAACCCAGGTGCGGAATGATTATGGTTACATCCTTGCGATTTTCATTTAAGATCAGCCATATATCTTTTTCTTCTCCGTTCACCAGCTCTTTTTCAATCCATCCTAACTCTTCAAATGATTCGCTGGTATTTTGATCGGAGAACCAGTAGAGATAATGCAGAGTATAATTGTCATAATCAATACCGACTACTCTATCCTGTCCTGCTTTCAGACTGGCAATTTTAGCACCGGTACGACCATCAAGATATACATCAACAAACTCATCGGTGCCACCATAATACCTGAATGTGACAGTTGCAACATTTGTATACTGAGATGCTCCGCTGATATGCCAGGTAGCGCGGTCTTCAACCGCATCACTATTTGCTAGCGGCACAACCCATCTTTTATATACTTCCTCAGGATCCGGATTGTTCGGATCATCTTTAACATCTTCCCAAATATAAAGATCCAGTTGTACCGTGCCTTCAGTCGGATTTGGAATATTTACGAGATAATCTGTTGCTGAAGCCGGTATTTTCTTAACCATGTACTCATCTTTATATAATACAAGGTGTTCATTCGAGTTATTAATAATCAATAAATTTCCTGTCGGATCCGGTTCACTGGGAACAAAATCTTTAGGAGGGTCTTCTTCAAATAATTCACAAGAACTCATGAATATTAAAGACAGAAACGATAAATAAAATAGAATTCTTTTCATGTTCATAAGATTTAGTGTTATTAAAATATTATTCTAAACATTATAATAGCCTTAGTTAATAAATGCTTCAAAAGATTGAGGATGATTCGGATCAGCAAACAGGTAAATGCTGCCGACTTGAGGAGGTATTTATCGTAAGCGATTATCATGCGCTATCATTTAGTTAAGCAATAACCAGAAATGATACCAAATAGCGGTCTGCCTATTCAATATCGTTTTTTGTGAAAGGTTTGTGCCATTACTCATTGAGGAATGACAAGCACTTTTTAAAAGGGTTGCATTTTAACGCAGAAATAATTCGGATTGACAAAAAATAAAATCCTGGGATTCAGAAAAACCAGCAGTGCAAAAATTGGATTGGCATCTAAACCAAGCGGGTAAAATAAATCACTTCGTAAAACCAAATTGTGGCAATTCCATGCATCAATTTTCATGACTACCGGCTCTGATTCAAGAAAGTAAAAATTTCAATAGGATGATTCCGAAAGGATATTTTGCAGATGAATGTCCTGCTGTTTATGTTTTTCAATGGCGAGATCCACCAGCCGCTCAATGAGCTCAGGATAAGGAATGCCCGACAATTGTAAAAGCTTGGGATACATGCTGATCCTGGTAAAACCCGGCAGAGTGTTTATCTCATTCAAAACAATCTCACCGGAAGATCTCAGAAACATGTCCACCCTGGCCATGCCTGAACAGGCCAGCGTTTTAAAAGCTTTTTTTGCAATGGTCTGAACTTTCACAACTGTATCGTCGGAAATTTTTGCCGGCATTTCCAGTATCGCTCCCTTGGCATCAATGTACTTGGCCTCATAGGAATAAAAAGAATGCTTTGGTATGATTTCACCCGGTACCGAAGCGATCAAATCATCATTTCCCAAGATGGAACACTCAATCTCCCGACCGTCAACAGCTTCTTCAATTAACACCCGCTTGTCAAATCTGAGAGCTTTGCAAATTGAATCTTCAAGCTCCTCTTTGTTGTGGGCCTTGTAAACTCCAACTGAAGATCCTGAGCATACAGGTTTAACAAATACAGGATAGACAAACCGGGCTTTTATGTCCTGAACTACCTGATCCAGGTTATCCTCTTTTTCAACCAACAAATACCTGGCAACCGGAATGCCCGCCTGCATCAGCAATTGTTTGGCTATCAGTTTGTCCATTCCCACCGAAGATCCGAGTACATCAGCTCCGACACAGGGAATGTTCAGCATAGAACAAAAACCCTGCAATGCACCGTCTTCACCAAAAGTTCCATGAATAATCGGAAAAATCACATCCAGCTTGCCTAAATCTTTGCCGGTGGAAAGACTTATGAGTTTATTCGTATTGTTAACCGGAATGATAGCTATCTGCTGATTTGGCTTCACGTGCAAACATATATTCTTAGGATCATCTGCATTTAGAAGGTAATTGTTTTCATCGGCAAGAAACCAGTTCCCTTTTTTATCAATAGCTATAAGCAAAAGATCGAATTTGGTGCGATCGACAGCACCGGCTATTGATTGTGCCGACTGAAGCGAAACTTCATGTTCACCTGAACGACCACCAAATATAAGACCCAGATTCCGTTTCATTTTCAATATATTATAAAGCAATATGCAAAGTAATGAAAAAACCAGGCCCTTTCGCGATGAGAAAAAGGAATGATATAAACAGCAACCATTTATTTTAACCCCGGAATAGATAATATCTTATGAAATATAGTCAGTGCATGGAAGAATTAAGATCAATCTACCTGTTAAAAATGATGCGGAATGTTCATGAGACTGAGAATATCTCAAAACGTATTTTTCAGGTTTTCAACAATGTTCTCCAAATCGACCAGATGTTCAGGAATTTCTAAATTCTCAATCACATGTTTTTCAGAAGAATAATAATTATAGTTTGGAAAACTGTTCTTAAAAATATGGGCTATTACGGTAGGTATGGGTTTATCCACCCAGAAAACCACTTTCGTATTCTGTATCTGAATTTCATTATTCCTTGCATTTTCTCTTATCTCTTTCATCTTGTCCAGAACATCATCAAAATCTCTTTGATACATATCCTCAAAAACAATATCCCTGAAATCGATCAGTACTTTTTTAATGCTTCTCCTTAAGGAATGTTGCATAATAAAGCCGGTGTATTGCAAATAAAGTTCAACAGATAAATCCCCGGCAAATTTCTCAACCAGAAGATTTTCTTTCTCAAAGATTTGATATCGAATTTCCATGATACATAATTTGTGATACTACATCATTTTATCTTTACATTGCATTCCATAAAAAATACATCGCCCACTGCCGGTTTTGCTAAATATACAAAATATTAATTACCTCCTGCCTAATCAATGGAATTTATCATAATCCCAGTATAAAACCGTCTCATTGTATCCGAAATGAATTTTACCATTGGAAATACTGATCCGGAATAAGTATATTTATAGTATTAATGTTTATAAGATTGACCAGAACAAATGTTATTGCTGACAGGTTTTAATTATTCCTGGTTTTTGAAACAAAATAGTGCCGGACAATTGTTTTGAATAAATGAATACAAGAAAGAGTAACCAATCATTATTCACACCTGTTTTAAATAAAATGGATAAATAAAGTAAAAATCAATATACTATGACGAAAAGAAAACAACGCATTAACCTGAAAAAGCATACTCTCCTGTTAGTCATTGGCATAAGTATATTGCTATGCATACACGGACAAGAGAAGTTAAGTCTGAACGAGCAGGATTATTTTGAAATGCCCGGTTTCAATGTCCTTGTTTTCAGTGATTCCTATATGGAGGGCCACCAGGGAGGGATTCAGATCATACATCATGGAAATCGCGTTGCAGCCAACGGCGATATACGCCTGGAAGGCACTCCCGGTCAGTGGCAGGCTTTTGCTCAACTGGATAATACGTCAATTGATAAAAACACCCAAACGATTACTCTTTCACTAAGCTATCCAAACGTTGAAGCACAGAAACGGAAGTTTAATCCTATACAATACCCCGATCTCGAATTTTCATACCAGATCAGAGTAAAGGCAGAAAACAACTCAATTCGCATTGTAGTTGACCTGGATAAACCATTGCCAAAAAAATGGGAAGGAAAGATAGGTTTCCACCTCGAACTTTTCCCCGGCAATCTGTTTGGGAAGTATTATTATATGGATGATAAAACAGGAATTTTTCCTCCCCAGCTTAACGGACCGTTCCATAAAATCAACCATGAGTATGATGTGATGCCCATGGCCGAAGGAATTAACCTTGTTATTGCTCCCGAATCGGAAGAACAAAGGATATCCATACGATCATACAACGGGACCATAGAGCTCCTCGACGGACGGGCACAACACAACAATGGCTGGTTCATTGTCCGGTCAATAATCCCGAAAGGAGCAAAAGAACATGCCATAGAATGGTTAATTACTCCCTCTCTTATTGAAAACTGGAAATACGAACCGGTAATTCACATCAACCAGGCGGGTTATTTGTCAAATCAGCCAAAAACTGCACTTATTGAATGTGACAAGTCGGATACATCAATAAATACGATTGAATTGAACAAAGTTCTGACGAATGGAAAAACTCAGACTGTTATATCGGATATTGCAAAAGAATGGGGAATATATCAACGATACAGGTATTTTAATTTCGATTTTACCTCAGTCACCGAATCAGGGATATATTTCTTGTCTCTGAATGATCATCAATCAGAACTTTTCAGAATTGGGGATGATGTCTATGACAGGGATGTGTGGCAGCCTACCCTGGAGTATTTTCTGCCGGTGCAAATGTGCCACATGAGAGTGAACGACCGTTACAAGGTATGGCATGGCCAGTGCCATATGGATGATGCACGAATGGCCCCGATAAATACTATGCATTTCGACGGGTATTTTCAGGATTCTTCTACCCATACGACTTACAAATCCGGTGAGCATGTACCCGGTTTAAATGCAGGAGGCTGGCACGATGCCGGCGATTATGATTTGCGCGTGGAATCACAGGGAGGTACTATTTACGTATTGAGTATGATATACGAATTGTTTGGCATTGATTATGACATCACAACAATTGACCAGAGCAGGCACCTGGTTGAGATGCATGTGCCGGATGGCCAACCTGATATACTTCAGCAAATTGAGCACGGGGCTATATCCATTGTGAGAGGCTATCAAAGTCTCGGGCGGCTTTACAGGGGAATTATTTGCAGCGATCTGAGACAATATGTGATCCTTGGAGACGGATCAACTATGACAAACAATATATCTTATACTCACGGATCTTCAGAATCTGACCTTCCATCATGGTTAGGAAATACAAATGACGACCGCTGGGTATTTACCGATATCAATCCGAAACGCGAACTGATGGTTTGCAGTCAGCTTGCTGCAGCCTCAAGAGTACTCAAAGGATACAATGATACCCTTTCGGAACAGTGTATTGCTATTGCCGAACTGATTTGGCAGGAAAATCACGAATCAGAACATGTAGTTCCAAAAATACAGGCTCTTGCCGAACTCTACATTACTACTGAAAAAGAGGAGTACCTGGATGCAGTAGTAGCTATGGCTGAAGCTATAAGAATAAACATTGATAAGTGTGGTTGGGCAGTATGCAGGATCTTAAAGGATATTGATGATAATGCTTTCAGAAGAGGATTCACAATTTCCCTGCAGGAATATTACAGAGAACTTAAGAAATCAACAGAATCAAATCCGTTCGGGGTTCCCTACCATCCAAGGATCTGGGGATCGGCCTGGGATATTGAAAAATTCGGAATTGAACAATACTATCTCTTCAGAACACTGGGCAACAACGATTCAAAAGATTATTTTCTGAATGCACTGAATTATGTTTTGGGTATTCATCCCGGTGAAAATACTTCTTCATTCGTTTCCGGGGTCGGTACAAAATCGGCAACGGTCGCGTATGGCTTAAACCGTGACGACTGGTCATACATCCCCGGGGGGGTTATCTCCGGCACAGCAAATATAAAACCCGATTTCCCGGAACTGAAAACCTGGCCTTACTTGTGGCAGCAAACAGAATACGTGATCAGCGGCGCAGCATCGGGTTTTACCTTTCTGGTGCTTGCTGCTAAGGAGGTGTTGGGGGAATGATATGGGATGCAACTGTTGTATTGTGAAATAACGCTGTAAAAAACCTAAATAACAAATTACAAATAACAATTAAGCTCCAATGTTCAAATTCTAAATTCCTATTTCCTCTAAATTGTTTTTAATCATTGGTAATTGATCATAGAAATTTAATTGCCTGCCTGCCGCAAGGGATTTGGTATTTGTTTTATGGAATTTTGAATTTGGTTTAAAGAAAAAAGTTATATAGATACCTCTTTCAAATCTCTGTGGTTTGCGTTTCATATATTGTTTAATCCACGAATTATGTGGGCAGATGAAACGCCTTTTCATCCTTCATCCTGTACCCGGGGTTTCGCCCCGGGTTGAAATAATGTCACCCATTCAGGGCTTTATATACCAAGCACCCAAAAAAAGTCTTTAGTCGTTGAGCTTTCGTCTTACATCTCACAATCAATTTCCCTGCCTGCGGCAAGCAGAAACATTCGACATTGAATAAATGAATAAAAATACCCAGCAACAAGAAACTCCGAACTCTAAACTTTCCCACTTTCTCACCTTCTCACTCTCCCACCATCTAATCTTCCTATTTCTGACTTCAAACTCTAAACTATCTCACTTTCTCATCTTCCCATCTTCTTTCTTCCGACTTCGGTCTCCCGTCTTCTGACTCAAAACTCAGAACTTTAAACACTAAACTCTGAACTGTGTTACTACCTCATCACCACCATTTTGTTGTTCATATCAAAACTGCCACGGGCATTATGGACGGTAATTTTACAGATGTATGTGCCGCCGGGAACAGGAGAACCGCTGTTGCCGGTTCCATCCCAGACATAACTGTAACTGCCGACCATTCGCTCGTTGAAATACACTTGTTTTACCACCTGGCCGTTTGTATTGTAAATTTTCAGGTAAACAACCGACGGGATAGCCAGGCGATAACTTATGGTAGTACTTTCATTGAATGGATTCGGGAAATTTGAATATAGTTCAAATCCTTCGGCTGCATATTCTACCTCATCAACCGGTGTAACAACAGAAACAACATACGGGCTCTCCAGGTCGATGCCGTTCCCCGTACCCAGATTTCTTGTGTATTGTTTGTCCGTAGCGTTATTCCAGTGTTCGTGTGTTCCCATACTACCGAGTACAGATCCGTCCTGTTCAGGATCGTATTGTACAGCCCAAAGGCTTGGATTGGCTGCCTGGTGCAGAAAGTCATCTGTAGCGCCAAAGTGCGGAAATGGTCCATGCTCAGATGACATGAAAGCAGTACCTTCCGTAGGATGATCTTCATCAAACTCCTCGTAAAGAAAATCGAAACAAACTGATTGAACAGCTACCGGATCCAGAGAAAGAAATAAAGAATTGGGCCAGTCGCCATTAAATGGTGCCATCTCAAATTTTATTGCAGGATGTCCCCAATTGTAAGAACCCCATGTACCGTCAACAAGGTAAAGGATGGTCTTGCCTCCCAGGTGTTCATGTCCCATGATATCAACAAAGCACCGGTAAGCCCCGTATTGATCATTTGGATCTTCACCCTCTTCATGAGCATCAGGAATAGGTAATGTATAATGCATTTGCGATGTCATTCCGCACAAGGAACCAAAGTGATTCTTGCTGGTAATGGATATCCCTGCCCTGTGGTGCTTTTTAAATACGGGTACATTGATCATATAGGTTGCATCGATGTATGACTGAGGAATGTGATGTTCGTTAACACCGTCACTATATTTCAATACGGCACCGGACGATTCCTCCAAAGGAGTTAATCCTGCTCCATAACCCCAGTATTTAACATTAGGGAAATCAGGGTATAAATGGTTATATGTAGCATCATTCATGGAACAATTCGGATCGCCGATATGAATATCTGCTTCAGCCACGCCAGCAACATTGACCAATTTGTTTAGCAGTGCATGGCATACCTGGGGAGAGGTATTGATAGCACTATTACCATACCCATATATACCATTCAAATTAATTTTAATGACTATCTTTTCTCCTGCCTGGTACCCGTTATTCCCCCTTCCATGTGTGGAATTGTAATACTTGAATATAGCATCCCATGCTCCGGCATCAGATGTAGTAATAGTCAGTTTCTGCAAACCTGCAGATAACATATCGTTTACAACATCCTGATCGGTATTTTTGTTCATATACCAATAGTCGCCTGAAGTGTTTGTGCAATTTTTATTCGTAGCATCCACATCATGTTCCCAAACCACGCGTCCCGGCATAATTCCTTTTGCCACCCCAATGGGTTCATTGCCCGTCTGCGGAGGTTGCAGATCAGCTGTGGTCGCGGCTTTTACAAAACCATCGTTATTGATAACAGTGACAATCCCGGCTGCCAGTCCGATCAATACAAACATAGTTGCCAGCAAGTATTTTGCCTGCTTAAACCGTTCCCGGGCTTTTTTCATTACAAAAGTGAAAGTTCCCAGGCTCAGTAAGTATGCAACAAATGAGTAAGCCAATGGTGTTGTGGCTTTCATACAGGGATAATTGATCCTTGAGGGTTTGGGGATCACACGTATCAGGAACCAGATCAATGATCCAAGACCTATAGTAAAAAATGAGATCCTGAACCAGAATTTTTTCATAAAGAGGGTAATTTTTCGTATCATGACATTTATCTCCTTTAAAATTATTTTCTTAAAATTCCTTGTCTTCCAGCACGTAAAAAACAATCAGGAATAATACAGTACGCACTAAAAAGATCAGTCTCTGAAAAAAATCACTGAATAGACTTCAGTTTGGGATTAAATATATCCTATAATTCCCAAAATACCAATGATTAATGTCTTAATTTAACTCAATTCATTCTAAATTGACAATTTATACCCCATAGAGAATGACTAATTTTACCAATCTCAAAATCCAAAAGGGATTTAATTTTATTAGCCGCTGGTGAAATTCGGCTCGCATGCATTTCTTAATCATTAAAACCGTAGATCCCTTACCATTATAACGAACATCATTCGAGCACATTGATAAGGAAAAAACACATCTCCTTATTATCAGCACATACATTAACAGTTTCGGGGGCCGTCTAAAAAAAATCACATACGAATTCAAGGAAGGTTTTCGTTGCGTTAGCTCCAGAGGAACCCTGTCCGAGCGACGACGAAAGAGGAGTGAGTTTGGGTTCCTTAGGAAGAAAGCCTTCCGTAGTAATTCAAGTGATTTTTATCGAACGGTGACTTTTTTTGCATTCTTTTTTGTGTGGAAGACAACTTAGCGAAGCGATCTCACGACCAAAGGGAGTAAAAAAGATTGTCGAACCGCATTGGGAGCGGTTCGAAAACACGGCCTGAAGAAAGGGAATTAATTATAATTCGTATGTTTTGAATGACCTGTGGATTCCAAGCTTAATACGCGCATAACCAAAAGAATGCCGCTATTCAATGCGAGTCACTCTGCATCCGGCTTCATTGACCAGCCAGCCGTAAAATTGTACATTGGTGAAGTTGTGCGCATATTCCCTGAGAGCACTGATCTGTTCCGGATCTTCATCCATACTGGTTTCAATTACAATAATGGAAGAAAGATCTTCTTTGATTGCGTATATATCGGGAACATAGCCTTCAAATTCAGGAGGCGGATGAAATCCGGGTATGTGATCGGCCATAACATACCATCCGTCTCTTTGCAGACTCATTGCTTCACGATAAATGCCCTTGCTTAGCGCTGCCTGACCTGTAGTAGTACGAATTTCCATGAGAATTTGTCTTTGAATGTTTAGTAAGTAGTTTAATTCCTTATACGAAAATTTTCATATGTAGTTTGAAAAATCAGGAAGTAAAATAAAATGCTGGGGATGGTATTTAACCGTTGAATCGTGTAATTGGTAATTGGTAATTCGTGATTCGTGATTGGTTTAGTAGTTGAGGTGTTGCTTTGCCTGCCACAGCATACTGCGAAGACTGGAGAAGGTAGGAAAATGAGAAAGTGAAATGTTTATAAGTTGTACAAAATATCCTGATGCAAACCATCAGGATTTGTAATTTTAATTACTACCGGTTGAGTTGTAAATAAAGACCTAATATATATTAAATTACTGATTATGAGATTGATAAATAATAAAATAAGATATTCTGTAAGTCCAATAGTGTTGGCTCTGATTGTTGTATATCTTCTCTTTGGTTGTAAAGAAGAAACAGAACCTGCCTACCCCACTATTACAAGAGAAGAAAGTATACCTGAAGATGCAATAAAGCAAACTCCGGAAAGTGACGAATTTCCTCCCATTTTGCATTCTGATGACTGGGAATCTCCCGTACCTGTCGGTCTGCCAATTAATACTGCAGGTGGTGAAGATTCTCCCTTTATCCCCTCAGATCGTAATGAATTCTACTTTTTCTTTACACCGGATGTAAATATTCCTGCAGAACAACAAGTTCTGGATAATGTTACCGGAATATATATGGCAGAATATAATAATGGTATCTTTCAGAACCCTGAACGTGTCTGGTTGCAGGATCCGGGAAAACTTGCCCTGGACGGAGCAGAATTTGTGGTTGGGAATAATATGCTTTTTGCAACCGCCAGAGAAGGGTATACGGGGGTTCACTGGTTCAGTGCCGAATATATAAACGGCAAGTGGTCAAATTGGCAAAATGCCGATTTTGATCCTGAATTTGAAGTTGGTGAATTGCATGTTCATGGCGATGAATTATTTTATCATTCATACCGCGATGGCGGAGCAGGTCAGTTGGATATCTGGAAATTATCACGAATTAACGGACCTTGGCAAAATCCTGAAAATGTTGAATCTGTTAATACTGCAGGTGACGAAGGATGGCCTTATATTACTGCAAATGGCAACGAGTTATGGTTTACTCGTTTTTATCTCGGATCACCGGCCTTATTCAGGTCTTTAAAACAAAACGAAACATGGCAGGAACCGGAATTGATCATTTCACAATTTGCCGGTGAACCTACGCTTGATAAAGACGGGAATATCTTCTTTGTGCATCACTATTATAAAAACGGGGTAATGCTGGAAGCAGATATTTACGTGGCCTATAAAAAACAATAAACCACAAACCTGAAGCTATGATTTTCTGTTCAATTGAATCCTGATCACGATGAAATCGGAGAAATTCTGAGATATCCCTGTGAATGTATTTTTTATCACCTATATGACAAATGTACGCGTGAAGTATTCAGAAAATTGACCAGATTTATGTAACTTGTTCCGGTAGATCATTAAGGTTCCGATTGTATCTCATCTTTGCAGAAAAATGAACAAGCCTTGCTGCATTCTACAGACAGATCAACTGTAAAACTACTGATGTGTATAAAATAAACCATACCCTGATCTTCCCGGCATTATGTTTTGTATTGTGGTTTTCTTCTTCCCAATCAGGAATTTCCGGAGACAACAAATTTGCAAAAACGGATACTGCCCTGATAAACGGAATAAATGCCAAAGCATTCTCATTGTACCGGACAAAACCTGATTCTGCTTTTCTTCTTGCCCGAAGATCCCTGGTTTTATCTCAAAAAACGGACTATGGCAAAGGCATTGCCGATGCATACACTACATTGGCATACACTCATTTATTGAATTTTACCAGGAATGACAGCGCCAGCTATTATTACTCAAAAGCATTTGATCTTTATAAGAAACTGAACGATCAATACGGCATGGGGGTAGTTTCATATGGCCTGGGATATTTATACAGTTTCAAAGGAAATTCGGATGAATCGGAGAATTCTATACGCAAAGGATTATCCTATTTTGAAAAAGCTGAAAACATAAGAGGAATCTTTAATTCATACCATGCTTTATCATACCTCTTCAAAGAGCGCAAAAACTACGACCGGGCTTATAAATATATTGACATGGCCATTGATATTTCAGAACAGACAAATGATTTATCGGCACAGGCAGATCTGTACAATACGAAAGGAAATATATTCAAGGACCAGGCAATGTTTGAACATGCGATCGATATGTATTTCAAAGCATTGGAATTCTGGGAAACAGTGAATGATTCATCAGGAATGGCCATCGCATATGGAAGTATTGCAGAGATGTATTACCTGCAAAAAGACTATAAAAAAGCCCTGCAATACCTCCATAATAAACTGCCCGTTTCAATCAAAATGAACGACAACTGGGAAGTCAGCAAATCATACAACAGCATAGCATCAGTATACAATGCCCGGCATAAATACGATTCTGCACTTCTCTATCTGAAGAAAGGTCTTCAACTCAACCTCATGATGAACTATCCCAGTGGCATTGCTGATTCTTATTACAACCTGGCAAAAACATATTATCTGATGGCTGCTATCGATTTGGCAAATTATTATGCCGATAAAAGCATAATTATAGCCAGGAATATATACGACAGGGCCAGACTATCGGAATATTATGTCTTAAGAGGGAAAATACACCTTAAAGCCGGCAATAATAAAATCGCATTGCAAGATTTGCAGAAAGGATATAAAATAGCCCGCGAACTGGATATACCTATTGTGATTTCGGATGCTTCAAAATTGCTGAGCAGAATTAATGCTTCTAAGAACAACTACAAGGAAGCGTATCACATGTTAATGGAACACAAGCTCCTGGACGACAGTCTGAACAAGGATAAAAATATTAAGAAAATCACTCAAATGGAGTTGCAATATGAATTTGATAAAAAACAACGCAAAGCAGAACTTAAGGCTGAAAAGGACAGACTGGCAAACCAGGCAGCAATGAAACAGCAAAGAATATATATCATCGGACTATCCGTAATCCTGATTTTCCTGTTGTTACTCGGTATTTTAATTCTCAGGCAGAAAAATCTGCAGGTAAGATTTAAAACCATTGAACTGGAACAAAAACTGCTCAGAACGCAAATGAATCCGCACTTTATTTTCAATTCCCTCTGTGCCATACAGGATTATATGTACAGCAACAATGCAAAAGTTGCGGGCGATTTTCTTTCGCGGTTTGCAGCACTTATGCGACAGATACTGGAAAACTCAAGAGCCGAATATGTAACTATCGATAAAGAAGTAAGCATGCTCACGAATTACCTTGAAATACAAAAGCTCAGATTTGAACGAAAATTTATCTATGAAATAGATGTTGATCCGTCAATAGATACTGAAATCTTTGCAATACCTCCGATGCTGACCCAGCCTTTCATTGAAAATGCCATTGAACACGGCCTGCTGCCAAAAAAAGGGAAAGGCAAAATTGTGATCCGTTTTCAGTTGCAAAACAAATTGCTAACGATTGAGGTGGAAGACAATGGAATTGGCAGGGAAAAAACTGAAAATCAAAAAGAAGAACATCAGAAAACATCTCTTTCTACCATACTTACCAGGGAACGCCTGGCCTATCTGAAAAATCAAACCGGGAAAGACATTTCCTTTTTTATATATGACATGAAGAAAAACGGAATTCCTTCCGGTACAAGAGTTACATTCAGAATTCCTTATCAAAGAATTTATAACTAAATTAGTAGCAGTGAATCCAATACCACATGAAAACCATTATCATTGATGATGAAATAAGAGTAATTGGTACGATTGCCAGGCTGTTAAAAGATAATTTCAGTGACATAGAAATTGTAAGTACGGCAAATACTATTGCATCGGGATATAAAGCTATAATGCAGTATAATCCTGATATTTTAATCCTCGATATCAATCTTCCGGATGGAACCGGATTTGATCTATTAAAGAAAATTGATTCTCCTTATTTTAAATTAATTTTTATTACCGGCTACGAAGAATATGCTATCAGGGCTTTTAAATTCAGCGCGGTGGATTACCTCGTAAAACCCATACAACCCATGGAATTTATTTCTGCCGTAAATCGGGCAAAAAACCTGAAAATCATTGAAGATCAACAATTGAAATTGTCAGCTCTCCTTGAAAATCTCGAGGAAGAACATGCAATGAAAAAAATCGTACTGAGAACAGCTGAAAATATACATTTAATAAACCTGAACGATATTATTCGTTGTGAATCTGACAGCAATTACACCTTGTTCTATCTGGTTAACGGTAAAAAAATCCTTGTTTCCAAAACCTTGAAGGAATTCGCTGAATTGCTTAAGCCATCCGGCTTTTTAAGAGTTCATCAATCCCATCTGATAAACAGTGATCATATCGACAGATATTCAAAGGCAGAAGGAGGAGCGATGATCATGAAAGACAACTCCAACATACCCATTTCTCATGAAAGAAAAGCCTATATCCTGAAATACCTTGAATCGTTATTATAATATAACACATGTGTGGAGGTATCTGTGCAAATTATATGAATCCAAATACTAATAAAGGTACATGAAATACTCATCTGTCTGTGGACTATTCTCATCTGTCCGGTTTCTGTTCATTCAGGGAATTATATTTGTACTATCCTTTTTTGACAAAATCTGTTTTTGAACCAAATAAATTCTTCAAAAATGAAAACAATTCTATTATCAATTCTTATTGTATGCATGTCTGGCACATTACCTGCACAGATCGACGTCTTTAAAAAACTGGAAAGAGAATCCAAAAAACGTGTTGACAGAGGAATCGATAAAGGCATTGATAAAAGCCTGGATAAAGCAGAAGAAGGTGTTGAAGATGCGATAAAAGGTGAGACGGATACTCAGGAAGAAAAAGAAACGGACAAAAAAGATGTGAGCACCAGCGAGTCTTCTGTTTCAGAGACCAAAGAATCAACAAATGAAACCAGCTCAAAAGATGAGAAAAAAGACGCAGAGCCATTATTGAGTTGGAGCAAATACGATTTTATGCCCGGCAGCGAGATTATTTTTGAAGACAACCAGGAAGGAGAAGAGAACGGGGAGTTTCCATCGAGGTGGGATCTTGTGGAAGGAAGAGTGGAAAATGCTGTTTTTGACAACCAGGATGTTATCTATTTTATGACGAGATCTTCAAGTATTATTCCCTATTTAAAAAACCGTGATCAGGATTACATGCCCGAAGAATTTACACTTGAATTTGATGCATGGTTTGAAAAAAAAGAATACACATCTTATAGAATCTGGTTCAGGGATACAAAAAATCAGAAAAATGGACCTCATGAGTTGTATTATCCGATTTTGGAAATCAGCGGGAACAAAGCCAAAAATAATAACAATGCGGGATTCTATCCAGGAGAATCTTATGGATGGAATAATGAAAAAAGTTACTGGCGTCATATTTCAATTTCTTTCAATCGGCGGGCGCTAAAAGTATACCTCGACGATGCACGTGTGCTTAACGTTCCGAATATGGAAATAAATCCTTCCGGTATCACTATTGCCATCGATGGATTTGGTACGGCAGGTGTTAAAGGTATTAACCGGTTTATAAAAAATATCCGGCTCGCCAAAGGAGCTGTAAAGCTTTACGATAAGTTACAACAGGACGGAAAGATCGTTTCAAATGGTATCCGGTTCGAAAGCGGTAAATCGACCATCAAACCTGAATCAATGGGTGTAATTAATGAAATTTATGAACTGATGGAAGAACATCCTGATGTGAAATTCAGTGTGGAAGGTCATACTGATAATGTAGGTGACGAAGACTATAACCGGAAATTATCAGAACAGCGTGCTGAAGCCGTGGTTAATAAACTGATCGAAATGGGCCTATCAAAAGACCGGTTTGTATCAAAAGGTCATGGTGAATCACAACCTGTTGCATCAAATGATACGGCCGAAGGGAAAGCCAGTAACCGGCGGGTTGAATTTATAAAGCTATAAAAAATGAGGATCCAGCGTATACTTATTGTTTTACTTTTTATCCTATCAGGAGGTCATCTTCTGGCACAGGCAACCGATAAACAAGATGCGTATACCCCTGAAAAAGGAACAGAAGAAAGAAAAGCTATTCTGGATGCTCTGCGTGAAAAGCTTTTCACAATGCAGAGCATTGAAGTTATTTTTGTAGTGAATTATATGAAAGTATACGATGGCTGGGCCTGGGTACACACATTGCCACAAGATGCACATGGTTCGAATAAATACGAAGATGTGTTGGCACTAATTCACAAAAAAGAAAATGTATGGAAAGTAATTGAAATACCATGCGCAGAAGAAGATAATCCGCTATGCATTACAAGTGAAAATTATTACCAGGGATTGATCAAACGTCATACGGGATTACCCGAATGCATTTTGCCAATCCATTAAATAATGAAATCAGACAAAGAAAATCAGTATTCACCTAAATACATTGCATTATGAAAAAAACAATGAAATACAAATACCTGATATTTACCGTGTTGGTGATCTTTACCCTTAGTTGCAAAAAGGATAAGGATGAGGAAAATGATGTTGACTTATTAAGTACTAATTATAGTGGACATATGGAAATATATTTCTCAAACACATATCCTCCTTTTTCTGCTTCCACCCAGGTGGAAGCAACCATTGATAAAGATCTGGAAGTGATCCTTTTTGAAACCGGCACACTGAGCTATTCGGGAGATACCATTATTGATGGTGATTCAAGAATTACAAGAGCCGGCAACTGGATCATAGAGCCTGTTGGTTTTTTGGTTAAAGCAGGAGACGATGTTCGTATTGATGTGGATGCCGGAATAACCATAGTCAGTGACATACAAAGGATCTATGCTAATGATGATGGCCAGTGGGTTTTGGTGAGTGAAGTTGATTTTGCTTCCACACCCAATGCAGATATTTTCTTCAGCCTGAACGATGCAGTGACAGAAGGATCCACAATGCAATTGGTACTTTCAACGGGTTCTATCCGGTTTAGCCTGTACCTGACTCCGACTCTGACACCATAGAATTCGTATTATACGGAATCATCTCCCTGTATCCGTCAAATCGTCAGGATTAAAACCATGAAAAATGCAAGTGAAGAAAGGGGCTCTCAGTCCCTTTTTTTATTCTGATAAAATTGAAATGCTTTATTAGTCGGTCAGCAGTTTCTCTTATTTTATGTAATGCAGGACCCAATTTTATTAATTCATTTTTAAGGCTGAAGGCCTTATTTAATTTAACCCGATGGCATCGCCTCGGGTAGTTATTTGATCCAAAAAAATACTTCGCCCTGAAAGGGCAGGTTATATTTAATCTGTCCATAAATAGTCTTCGTTATATTCAATGCCATATTCTTTTAAAAACAATATATATTCTTCTTTAAAACTCATTTTCCTGTGATGTTCTTCTTGTTTTGCAATATAATTTCTTGTTTTATCATGCAATGCAGGACTTACTGAAAATCCACCATAACCTCCCTGTCAGACAAATTGGACATAATACGGATCTTTTGTTTTTATCCAACGACTACTATGGCGTTTAATCTCTTCAACTAATTTGGCAAGTGCGATATTCTTAGACATCACACATAAAATATGAACGTGATCTTCGACTCCGTTTATAAGGATTGGTATTGATTCATTGTCCTTTATTATTGAACCTATGTATGCATACAGTTCATCTTTTTCCTGTTTACGTATTTTACAACTATCGTTTTTAATACGAAATATAATGTGCGTATAAATTTTTGATAATGATTGGGCCATATTGGTTTCTTTTAATCTGTCCTTTCAGGACGCATATTATGGTATGCATTTATCTGTCCCAAGGCGTTGCCTTTGGGCTGAATTAACTTGCCACTTCGTGGCGAAATTAGGTATTCAGATTAGAAATATTAGATCATCTTTAGAACATATATTTTCATTCCTCCTAACTTTAAAATATACATAAAATATAGTGTGTATGACATAAATTACAATTTCCAGATCGATAACTAATTGACAATCAAACATTCATTTTTTTAACGTTCATGTCATGCACAAAACAGAAAATGCTTTGTTAGTCGGTCAATAGTTTCTCGTAAATCATTGTAATATTCCTGTCACCCCACATAGACGATGAGGATTGCTCAACGGAGAGGGTTTGTCCGTTATCTTTCAAACACCAGGTTTCATTAATGATCATTTCCGAAATCCGGTCTCCCCAGCCAAATGTTATTTTTGAGGTAAAATAAATTGAATCTCTTTTCTCAGAAAAGTCTGCCGTAGTGATCATGGGTGAATTCCGGAATTCAGATCTCATTTCACTGCCATCAAGGTAAATTGTATCTATAATAACCTCATTTTCTTTGTATTCCGGAACTATCGTTTTCTTGATGACCAGTCTATTATCCCCCTGCTCAACATTCATTTTATAAGGAATTCTGCCTGCTCCCCAATGATCCAATTTGCTTCTATCTTCACGAAAAAGCCAGTTTCCTGAAAAACCTGTTTTCTGATTTTCTTTTAGAGGAAGCAATGGCAAATCACAAACAGAGCGATAGGGAACTGTTATTTCCCAATAGGCCGGATCTTCCCGGCTCAAAACCTTTTGACAGTTCATGAGTTCCATATACTCCTTCCTGGAAGTATTTCTGATCATTCCGGCCCACGTAACGTAGAATACCCAATCAGGTTGATCTTCTAATACTTTCGGCGAGGGAGGGTTACCAACTTCTCCCAATACAAGTGGTTTACCTTCTGCAAGCAAAAGCAGACTGTCATAATAATCCTGGTTGAAATCCCGTCCGTAAACATCCAGCGATATAACATCAAAATACTCGCTTCCGGGATGATAATGAGAAAAATATCGTTCAGGTTGATTCGGTTTGTCAACACTCCACAGCCAGATCAGATTGTTTAATTTATGAACGTTTACAAATCTGTCAAACAATTGTTGATAGAGTTTTATAGTACTGTATTCACCTGTGCGTCCGCCCCACCAAAACCAGTTTCCGTTCATCTCATGATAAGGCCGCCACAATACGGGAACATTGGCATCCTTCAATTTTTTCAGGTAAAAGGCAATAGAATCAACCTGGGCACACCAGCGGCTGTACAATAGGGTTCCCGGTGTCAGTATATTTTTGAATTGTCTGTCGGTCAATTGTCCCTGTACACTGGCCAGGGAATCAGGATCAGCTCCCGGCAATGGCCGGAAGGTTGTTGGTTCGTCAGTCGTCGGAGGAACTGCGTGCCAGCATATGGTTATAAGAGAGCCCTTTCGATGTTGCCTGATCGCTTCCTCTACTATATCAGGCCTTGCCAGATACGAATCAGTATCTCCTTCTTCGGCGAAACCCCAGTCAGTACTCCACACAACAGGTGTTTTGCCGATATACATTGCAGCAAAAACAGAGTTATTATCCTTTGTATTCGGGTAATTATGCTGTCCGGACAGAGTATAATTTCCCGATAAGGCATAGAGCAATTCCAGCAATGCCTGCGCTTCCAGAGATGCATTCGGATTAACAGGTTTTATATTGGTATCGCCAGCACAAACTGATGTGGCCATCATGAAAACCGGGAACAGGATAAGCAAACAATTTCTCAGTCTTAATTTCATATCACAAACACGATTTATATTATATATTACATAATGAGAGCATTATTTATTCGTAGAATTTTAAATATACATTAAAAAGTAACGTTGCCATAAAAGAAAAACAGAAAATGCAGACGGAGATATCTAATATTTTAAACATAATAAAACTATCCGTAAGATTTTTTGTAATTTAATATTCAATTCATTATATGATTGTATTAAGTGCAATTATATAATCTGTTTATTTTCTAACTCTGACTCAACTGTACTGAAAAAGTGAATTTAAAAAATTTAAACTATTACTTGCTAAACAGAGTTTTTGAATACAAACGCGCAGGCATGAAAGAATTGAGCAGACTTACTAAGGAAGAGTTGATAAAAGAAATTAAAAGGTTGCGCATGAAGGAGAAAAAACCTCAGGATTTCTCCAGTCATTATCAGAGACTTGGCAAAATGGCCCACGATTCCGTCATTTTAAACAATGAAGATGGTAAGATCATCGAAGCAAATGGATCAGCTTGTCGAAATCTTGGTTATACATACGAAGAACTCCTGGCAATGAATATTAGTGATATTGATCAGGGATACAACGCAAATGAGTTTAAAAATTTCTGGAAAAACAAACCGATTGAAAAGCAGTATCTGTTTGAAACAAATCACAGAAGAAAAGATGGTACGGTTTTTCCTGTTGAGATAAGTGCCACATCGTTTATTGAAAACGGCCAAAAACTGATTACAGGAATTGCAAGGGACATATCGGAACGAATAGAAACTGAAGCCTCCAGATTAAAGACCAAAGCACAGCTTACCAGTGCTATGAAAATTACTCAACTTGGCTATTGGGAATATGATATAGATGAGTTAATCGATAATAGATCCCTTCCCTTCAATGGAATAATACACCTTGATCATCGCAATAAAGTTTGGAATGAAGTGCGGGAAGCTTTGGATCAAAAAAAACAATACTCAATTGAATACAAAATCATCACCAAGGATAAAAAGGAAAAGTGGGTGATGGACAGAGGAAATGCAGGGAGGCAAAATATGGATTGAATCCAGCATTGGAGAAGGAACTACATTTTATTTCAGTCTGCCATTTAAGCCAGGCTCTAAGAAAGAAAAAAAACAGGTATCACAAAAAAAAGATAAAACTATGAATTACAACTGGTCTGATTACAAAATCCTCATTGTTGATGATGAACCATTGGTAATTGATTATTTCAAAGAGGTACTTTCTATTACTAAAATAAAAACACTATTTGCAAAAAATGGAGAAGAAGCTATTTCACTTGTAAAAACAAACAAGGATATTGATCTTGTTCTGCTGGATATCAGAATGCCAGTTATGAATGGCTTTGAGGTTTTTAAGAAAATCAGAAAAATCAGACCTTCTCTTCCCATTATTGCACAAACGGCCTACGCCTTTTCAGATGACAAAGACAAAATACTTGAAGCCGGATTTAACGATTATATCACAAAGCCAATTAATAACGAATTGCTATACAAAAAAATAAGTGAATTTATCGGAGATTGATCATAACAAAAATTAAACTCAATGAATATCACGTTCAGATCAATTGGTACCATTCACACACCATTTAAGGTCAAGGAAGGAATGCCCATACAATCCGGAGGAGCTCAAGGAGTAGAAGGAAGTATCATGCTGAAAGAAAAGTATACGGAAGGGCTTGCTGATCTTACAGGTTTTTCACATATATACCTGATCTATTACCTGCATAAATCCAGTGGTTACAACTTGCAGGTTATTCCTTTTTTAGATAATAAATTTCATGGTGTTTTTGCTACCCGTGCACCAAAAAGACCAAATGCAATTGGTATATCTGTTGTCAGATTAATAAGTATTCGTAAGAATATACTGAAAATTGAAAATGTTGATATACTGGACGGAACACCACTTCTTGATATCAAACCCTACATTCCCGAATTTGATATTCTTGAAGTCGAAAACAGAGGATGGGCCAAGGATATTTCTGAAAAAGTAAAGTATATCAGAACGGATGGAAGATTTAAAGGAAGTTCAGAGTTTTGAGTTGGGTATATCGCATGAAATTGACTATCTGAAAGATCACAACAATGAACTGACTGAATATCTTTTAATAAACCTGCTGTGGATCGCTACACCTGAAGAAAGAGAAGAAGCTCTTAAATACCTTGATCAACTGACAGGTTTACAGTTTACAACTCCCAAAGAATGGATCAACTACTGGAGGGAAAAATCACGGAAAACCGGTTGTTGAATAATTCTACTTAGCGAATACCTTTATGATAATCCTGTAATGATTTCACAAAGGTATTTTTATTCCTGCGAGCCTCAATACCTCTGGTAGCAGCTCTTGCAGCAGTGGTTGTAGTAATGTATAAGATTCCCTGTTTAATTGCTTCTTTTCTGATATATGAATCATCCACTTCGCTGTATTTGCCTTTCGGAGTATTTACCACCAGATGGATCTCACCATTCTTTATGGCATCAATTATATTAGGACGGCCCTCATTAATTTTTTTGATAAAGGTTGACCGGATACTATGCTCTGCCAGAAATATTTGGGTTCCTTTGGTAGCCAGAATAGTAAATCCCAATTCTGCAAACTTCTTGGCTGCATCGAGAACGAGCAATTTATCCCGATCGGCAATAGTAATCAGCACGGTACCTTCAAGCGGCAACGGAGTTTTAATGGCTTCCTGAGATTTAAAAAAGGCAAGCCCGTAAGAATCTGCCAAACCAAGTACCTCTCCTGTTGAACGCATTTCAGGACCCAGAACAGGATCAACTTCAGGGAACATATTAAAAGGAAGAACCGCTTCCTTCACACCAAAATGATCAAAATGTTTCTCCTTTAGCCCGAAATCAGCCAATTTTCTTCCGAGCATAATTTCTGTTGCTATTTTTGCCATTGGAATGTTACATACTTTGGAAACAAGCGGCACTGTGCGTGATGCCCTTGGGTTTGCTTCAAGAATATATACCTTGTCCTTCAGAATGGCGTATTGAATGTTCATCAGTCCAACTACATTCAGTTCAGTAGCAATTTTTTTTGTGTATTCATTGATTGTATCCTGGTGTTTCTGAGGTATGTCAACCGGGGGTATAACACAGGCTGAGTCTCCAGAGTGAACTCCTGCATATTCAATATGTTCCATTATAGCAGGAACAAAAGCAGTTGTACCGTCAGAAATTGCATCGGCTTCACATTCAAGCGCATTCTCAAGAAATTTATCGATCAGAATTGGTCGTTCAGGTGATACGTCTACTGCCACTGCCAGGTAGTGTTCAAGCATTTCACGATCCAGTATGATTTCCATAGCCCTTCCTCCAAGAACATAGGATGGACGTACCATAAGCGGATATCCAATACGCTCAGCAATTTTTAATGCTTCATCGAATGTACTTGCCATGCCCGATTCGGGTTCCGGAATCCCCAGTTTTTTCATAACCTTTCGGAATCGGTCGCGGTCTTCAGCCAGATCGATCATATCGGGTGAAGTGCCGAGAATTTTTACACCTGCCTCAGCAAGTTCATTGGCCAGGTTCAGCGGTGTTTGCCCTCCAAACTGAACAATAACTCCTTCGGGTTTTTCTTTTTGATAAATACTCAAAACATCTTCAACAGTAAGAGGTTCAAAATACAATTTATCGGAAGTATCATAATCTGTCGATACGGTTTCCGGATTGCAGTTTACCATAATTGATTCATAACCTTTTTCACGAATAGTAAAAGCAGCATGCACGCAACAGTAATCAAACTCAATGCCCTGCCCTATTCTGTTTGGCCCACCGCCAAGTACCATGATTTTCTTGCGGTTACTTACTTCCACGGTGTCTGCTGCATTGTAGGTTGAAAAATAATAAGCAGCATCCTTTACCCCGCTTACAGGTACAGCCTCCCAGGCTTCATTCATATTTACAGATAAACGTTGTTCACGAATACTTTTCTCGGGAAGGCCGAGCAATTTCGCAAGATATTTATCGGCAAATCCATCTTTTTTTGCTTGTATCAATAAATGATCAGGAAGAGCTTTCCCTTTGTATTTAAGAATCTCCTCTTCAAGTTCCACAAGCTCTTTCATCTGGCCAATGAACCAGGATTTAATGTGCGTCAAACCATGTAGTTTTTCTATATCTGCCCCTTTGCGTAATGCCTCATACATAATAAACTGGCGTTCGCTTGAAGGATATGCAAGCATAGCCATAAGGTCTTGAAGAGATTTCCTGTTAAAATCCTTTGCAAAACCAAGTCCATACCGATTGATCTCCAGTGAGCGAATCGCTTTTTGAAGTGCTTCCTTGTAGTTTTTCCCAATACTCATTACTTCTCCGACAGCACGCATCTGTGTCCCCAGCTTGTCTTCCACACCTTGAAACTTTTCAAAAGCCCAACGCGCAAATTTGACTACCACATAATCCCCCGAGGGAGTATATTTTTCAAGCGTTCCATCACGCCAGTAGGGAATTTCATCCATCGTAAGTCCACCTGCCAGCAAGGAAGAAACAAAAGCAATAGGAAAGCCCGTAGCCTTGGATGCCAGCGCCGAAGATCTTGAAGTCCGGGGATTGATCTCAATGACTACAATCCTTCCTGTTTTCGGATCATGGGCAAACTGGACGTTCGTACCTCCGATTACCTCGATCGCTTCAACAATATCATACGAATACTTTTGCAGTTTTTGCTGAAGTTCAGGAGCAATAGTAAGCATAGGAGCTGTACAATATGAATCCCCTGTATGAACTCCCATGGCATCAACATTTTCAATAAAACATACGGTTATCATCTGGTTTTTTGCATCGCGAACCACTTCCAGTTCCAGTTCTTCCCAGCCAAGAACAGATTCCTCGACAAGAATCTGGTGCACCATACTGGCTGCCAATCCACGTGCAGCTATAGTATTCAGTTCTTCTTTGTTGTATACCAATCCGCCTCCTGTCCCTCCCATTGTATATGCTGGTCTAATAACTACCGGGTATCCCAGTTCTTCAGCTATTTTCTCAGCATCTTCCAATGTATTTACTGCCGAGCTTCTGGGCATTTCAATACCAAGTTTGTTCATGGTATTCTTAAAAGCCGTACGGTCCTCTCCTCGCTCTATGGCATCAATATTTACACCAATGACTTCTACCCCGTATTTATCAAGTACTCCTGATTTGTATAATTGCGAAGAAAGATTCAGTCCGGTTTGTCCGCCCAGATTTGGAAGAAGGGCATCGGGTCGTTCCTTCTCGATGATTTCGGTAAGAGCTTCCGGTGTCAGTGGTTCAATATAGGTATAGTCTGCCATTCCCGGATCGGTCATAATGGTTGCCGGGTTGGAATTGACAAGCACTATTTCATAGCCCAGTGAACGCAGCGCTTTGCAAGCCTGAGTACCTGAATAATCAAATTCACATGCCTGCCCGATAATTATAGGTCCCGAACCAATGATAAGTACTTTATTGATACTGTTAAGTTTAGTCATAAGGTTTGTTATTTGTATTTATCCACCAACTATCAGCAAAGCCGTATTTTTAGGCTTTCACTATTCATTTCTAAGTATTATGCCGCAAAATATGAAAAAAAACATGCAGGAAAAACTTTCACGGGAAATAGGCATTAAATAATTTTCAACCGATTATTAACATAACGGGATAAATCAACTCTGACTTATAAATCCCTGCTTTTTATTTTCTGAAAAAAGTTGACTGAAATAGAAAAATTGTAACTTATTGATTGAAGAAAAGGCAAAATAGTATATTATTTATTATAGAATCTCAAATCCACACACTTTATTTTAATTTTAATTTTGCCCATGCGGCCATTTTAAAAATATAAGATACCTGGTATAATTTTGGAGTTGTCCATGGAAGAAATTGGAAAAATAGAAGATCAAAATGAAATTCTTTACGAAGGCACAGAATTGGGACTAGCCATTACAAAAAGTCTTGTGGAAATACTGGGAGGAAAGATCTGGCTGGAATCTGAAGTTGGTAAAGGATCGGTTTTCTATGTCAAGCTACCTGTCAGCCATACACATCTTCAGAAAAAGCCGGAATCTGCACCGACAAGTGAGGTCCGTATACCACAATTAAAAAATCTGTCTCTTATCATTGCCGAAGATGATATGTCAAGTTTTCTCTATCTGAAAAGACTGATCTTGCCGACAGGAGCCATCATTCACCATGCTATCAACGGACTGGAAGTATTGGAGTTGGCAGAGAAAAACTCAGAAATAAAACTGATCTTAATGGATATTAAAATGCCTGCCTTAAATGGTGTTGATACCTTGCTTGAACTGCAAAAAAGAAATTATGAAATCCCTGTCATTGCGCAAACTGCATACGCTTTCAATGAAGAAATAAAGAAAATAAAATCTACAGGATTTGTAGATTATTTAATCAAACCCATTAAAAAAGAACAGCTGTATTCGGTGCTGGAAAAACATGTAAAAACCATTAAATAATTCATCACTTATGAGGTTGTATCAAAAGTTGAAAATTATAAAATATATCGCCTTCATCTATGTTTTATTCATACCCGAATACAGCTTACCACAGACAAATGAGTCCGAACCAATAGAAAAAGTAATTCGTGAAGCATTAGATTTTTCAGCCAAACAAAGTTTGTTTATGGCAAATTCATTGATTGAAAAGGATGACCTTCTTCCGAAAACCGCCGATCGGTTTGGCAATCTCGAAACATGCAATCCCTACTGGTGGGTCAGTGGGTTTTTCCCCGGAGTGTTATGGTATATGTCTGAATATACAAATGATGAAAATTTCATGAGGCTGGCCCATGAATATTCTATGAGGGTTGCAGATCAACAGTATGTAACAAGTACGCATGATCTTGGCTTTATCATTTATTGTTCTTTTGGCAATGGATACAGAATAACAAAAGATACTCCGTATCTTCAAATTATCAGGAATGCCTCCGCTTCTCTCGTATCGCGCTTCAATGAAACAACAGGTTGTATACGTTCCTGGGATTATGCAGAATGGAACAGTCAATGGCAATATCCGGTCATTATCGACAATATGATGAATCTCGAATTGTTGCTATGGTCGGCTGAACAGTTCAACGAAACCTGTCTGCGTGATGCAGCAATTACACATGCAAACACCACCCTTAAAAATCATTTTCGCATGGATAACAGCAGCTACCATGTTGTCAGCTATGATACTGTTACAGGTCTCCCGGAATGCAAAAATACGGCTCAGGGATATGGTGATGAATCATCCTGGGCGCGCGGACAAGCCTGGGGACTCTATGGATTTACCATGGTATACCGATATACCGGAGATACTGTATATCTGAACCAGGCAAAGCGAATTGCAGATTTTATTCTTGATCATCCCAGATTGCCTGCTGATAAAATTCCTTATTGGGATTTTGATGCACCCAATATCCCGGATTGTTATCGTGATGCTTCTGCCGCATGTATCATTTGCTCAGCGCTGATTGAACTTAGTCGATATGTAATGCCCGAACTGTCCGAAGAGTATCTTAACGTTGCCGAAACTCAAATCCGCACGTTAAATTCCCCTCACTACAGAAATGCGCCAAACAACAACGGGAATTTTATTCTGAAGCACAGTGTCGGACATATGCCCAACAATTCAGAAGTTGACGTTCCTCTGATTTATGCCGACTATTACTTTGTAGAAGCTTTAATGCGGATGAAAAAGTTAAGGAGTATCAAGTAAAAACGAAGTGAATACATCCTTAGGATCCCTGGTAATAATAATATCATCAAACCAGATATAACAGTCATTTATCGGGCTCCATGTAATATCGTTGCCACCATGGAAAGTGGAAAAATAGAATACATCTACCTTATCTCCATTTGTCACAAACTTCAACCCTGTAAGATGTAATACTTCCTTCCCATTAAACCATATCTGAACTTCCCCGTCATGATTATTCCCTGAATTAATCTTCACCCGCTCAATAAGGTTAATCCATTCTCCTTTGGGAAAGTAAGACTTTTCTCCGTCTTCTCCTGTCAAATCAAAATCCTCTCCGTATTTCCCCGGTTTATCCATATGATAAAGATAGAGCACAGCCCTGCCGTCCTCCCTCCACATATATCTTGCAGTGAAACCATTAGAGCCATCGCAGGTTTGCCCCCCGGAACATTTTTCACCCGATGCCAAACCGGGCAGTTTTCCACCCTGATTGTCTGTACCCCAGCTAAAATCTTCACTGAATCGTAACCAGTATGAAACATAATACTCATCTGCCGGAATCAGGCCACAAGGTGCCTGATGACCGGTTTCACCGGGTCCGAATTTTCCTTTCGGATAAAACACCCTGAGGGACTTTTTCCCACTATGCGAAAAGTCATCAGATACAATGGCCCTGTCAGATCCCTGAAACCAGTCAATATTGACAAAACCAGCCGATTCCCAGACTATATCGTTAAATCCGGTTCCTGTGTTAAATATTTCAAAATCTGTTTGCTGCGCTGCAACAGAAAAAGCCATAAATACAAAGAATACAAATGCGAAACTGAGTTTGTTTTTCATAACTATATTCTTTTAGTTAATGCCACGACAAAACGATCCATATTCCTCCCTCAGAGAAAATACTCTGAAATATCTTTTGAAGAAAATTTGGATGAATAGATGCCAATGGCAATGATCAGCAAAAAATATCCAATGAAAGGTACAATTACCTGATAATTCATTTTGAAAAGAATTTATAATCCACAAAAATAGAATTTATGCTTAATTCCGGTGAAAAGTACTGAATTAAGATAGTACTATAAATCCTAATATTATCAAGCTGGAGTATTCGTGGGAACCGGATTTGATATTAACAAAAAAGCCGGCATTTAGTGCTTGAGGATTTTAACTGTGATCCCCAATGCTTTTCATATGTTGATGGGATATACAGTGCAAAAAGCAATACGTATACCCTTGTGGCAGGGTATTCATTTTGAGAAATTCCAAATAGAAAAAACAAACTATCATCCTGTTATTAGAGCAATTCCTTTTCTGCCTGTATCCAGTCAGAATTTGAATTGCCCGGAATACCTTCCTGTATTCTTTTCTTATAAATTTCCTCTGCTCTTCTGCGAATATCTGACTGAGTGATTTTTTTTGTCTTTTTTTTGTCTAGTCCTGATCCGGATTTACCGGCTGAAGTTTTTGTTGTCATAATACTTATATTTTGTGAGAATTAATCGTATAGATTTTTATAAATGAATTCCCTCTTCTTTTCGTAAAGCGATTTAATCTTAAAACTCTTTTTGTATATCCTGTTATCCCGAATTTTAATAGACAGATCAATTTTTTTTTCATTCCCACGTTCTTTCTTTACCATGTTTCATCCTTTGATTGATCCGGAATGCAAATATTGAATTCCTTTATTAAACCGGAATGAAAAGCAGATTAAAAAGCAGTTAAAACTAAAGCCAGTTTAAAAACCAACAGGAAAGTTTAATTATAAATACCCGAAGCCATTACAGGTGATCCCGGAAATGCAATGGCATTATCTGCCAGACCAATCAGAATTCCATCATTTTCAATTACAATAGTTTCCATAAGCTTTCCAAAAGCATTGTATATTCTGGCAACTTTTTGATCTTTTATGATTAAATCTCCCGGTCGTTTTAAAAATCGAATAATCCCGCTTACAGAACTGAGTGGTTTCGCCGAATAAAACAGTATTTTGCCTTTGATTTGTTCAGGTAAGGGGTAGCAAAAATCAGGTTCCTCATTATCTATCATTTTAAGATGCATCAATGTATTTATAACTGCCTGTATTCCGGTTTCAATATTCTTTTCATTGATCACATATGATTCGCCCAGCTCAAGTGTCAGCGCGTTTACTCCCTGTTCAATAAGATTATGAGTGAGAGAAGAAGAAATTTCATCAGTATCCTGAATAATTAACAACCCCGATGATAAAGCCAGTTCCTGAATATCTCTCTTACGCGAATCATTGATAATAGGATCAATCAGAACATAAGGTATTGATTTATTCCAGTCATTATGAAGATCAATAACAAAATCGGGACTGGTTTCCATGATAAACGAAAAGATCCGTGAAGCTATTCTTTGAGCAAGAGTACCTCTTTCGTTTCCCGGAAAAGAACGGTTTAAGTCTTCTTTTGTAAAGGCTATGCTTCGTGATACCATTTCAAAGCCAAAAGGATTCAACAAAGGAAAGGCATGTAAACTTCCGCGAAGCAGTTTGTTCTTTAAACGTTTGAATATTTCCTGAACAATAACAGTACCTCCTATCTCATCTCCGTGCATACAGGCTGTTAACCATATTGTCTCTCCTTTTTCCGGACTTATTAATGACATATAGGGAATCCGTCGTTTGGACAGATCCGATCCTGTTAAAATCTTGACAAAGGAGTAATTGATACGATTTCTGCATTCGGAATTCATGTTCAAAAGCGTTTTGAATTGAATTCAAAACTACCGCTTTACTTAATACCGGATATATTGCATACAGGGATTTTAATTCTTTTTTAATTTCAGTTTCATGCAATATTAATTTCATTGCATCATCTTTGCCTCCGAATTCTAAATAGGAGACATCCGTATTCATGAGAAAATTCGCAATCATTATCGTTTTCATTGCACTATCAGTATCATTCATCTCATGTTCTGCCAAAAAGAGTGTTCGTAAAGCACAAAACCCCGAATCTAAACAGGAACAAAATGATAATCTTTTAGATGAATCAGATGATGATTCTGCTGATTGGTAAGCATAGATCCCGATTCATATGGCCGGTCTGTCTCAGATCGGTTATCAAATCCTTTTACAATTACTATTTGCAAAGAAATGAAAGTATTGCCTGCAGTATTACTTCTATGGCATGGTATTATAGTTTGTATCAAAAAATAAGCAACAACAAACCATCACAGGAATTTTCATTTCATAATAACTCGATATCTTATCTGATAATTGAATTGAAAAAGAAAACATTATAAAAACTAAAGTATCGATACAATAAAAAGAAGTTAAGTCATGAGAAAAACAAATGGAACAACACATAAAAAAAAGAACGCCAAACAAATACAGAACTCCTTTGGCCCGGTAAACAATCTGGAAGAATTTTTACAGCCAGACTGGTGGCGAAGAATTTTTAATTCCATGTATTTAAAAACCGATGCGGATGTCGTAGAAGATAAAAGCATTACAGCTTTTGAACTTGATATGTTCACCAACATGTTAGATTTATCCAAAGAGCATGTTATTCTTGATCTGGCATGCGGACAAGGGAGACATACACTGGAACTGTCACGAAGAGGTTTTAACAATGTATTTGGGATGGACCGTTCACATTATCTTATTAACCGGGCAAAACAAACCAATCTGACCGAGGGTTTATCAGCAAATTTTAAGGAAGGAGATGCAAGAAAATTACCATATCCTGTTGATACATTTGATGTTGTAATGATATTAGGCAATAGTTTTGGCTATTTTGAAAGTGTTGATGATGATTTAAAAATTCTGAAAGGCGTTCTCAGGGTTCTGAAACCAAATGGAAAATTTTTATTGGATGTTGCCGATGGTAATTTTTTAAAGGAGAACTTCAATCCCAGGAGTTGGGAATGGATTAACAAAACTCATTTTGTCTGTCGGGAACGCTCCCTTGCAAACGATAACGAACGCCTGATATCCCGTGAAGTAATCTCAAATACAAAAAAAGGAGTAATTGTTGACCAGTTTTATGCCGAACGTCTTTACACAAAGGAAAAACTCACCGACATACTCCAGAAGGCCGGATTTAAAAACATCATGTTTCACAATGAATATAGCACCGATTCCATAAGAAATCAGGATCTGGGAATGATGGAAAGACGCATTATTGTAACTTCTGAAGCAATAAAAGAATGGACTCCCGTAAAACAAAAATTGACAGAAGTAAAGAATGTGGCTGTTTTACTGGGTGACCCGAGCAAGGCAGATATTGTCAAACCGGATACTGTTTTTGATGAGGACGATTACAATACAATACAGCAACTTAAAATCGCTCTGAGTTCGCTGAAAAACTACAAATTCATCTATATGGATAACCACGATCAGCTGATCAGTAATCTGGTTAAACTAAAACCTCAGATCGATTACGTTTTGAACCTGTGCGATGAAGGTTTCAATAACGATGCAAGAAATGAATTGCATGTACCTGCTCTGCTCGAGATGCTGAAAATCCCCTATACCGGTTCAAATCCTCAATGTCTTGCATTTTGTTATGATAAATCTCTGATTCGTGGTATTGCAAAAGAAATGGATGTACCCGTTGCGGATGCGTTTTATATTAAACCCGAAGACAATGTTTTTGAAATGAACATTGAATTTCCGGTTATTGCCAAGCCAAATTTCGGTGATTCCAGTTTTGGAATTACACAAAAAAGTGTAGCATATACTATTGCGGAATTAAATGATGCCATCATTAAAACCAGGGAAAAGTTTGGTTACGACAAACCTATTTTGGTTGAAGAATTCCTTTCAGGAAAGGACCTTACGCTGGGTATTATTGGTAATCCTCCCGAATCATATACAGTACTGCCAATTGTTGAAGAAGATTATTCACAACTTCCGGATGATCTGCCGAAAATATGCGGTTACGAAGCAAAATGGTTGCAAGATTCACCTTATTTTTATTTGTTAAGATCAATACCCGCGGATATTGATACGGGAACAAAAAAAATGATCGTTGAATTAAGCCTTAAACTTGCAGAAAGGTTGGAATGCCGGGATTACACACGTTTTGACTGGAGACTTGATGGAAACGGAGTTCCAAAATTGCTTGAGGTAAATCCAAATCCGGGCTGGTGTTGGGATGGTCACCTGGCAAAAATGTCAGATTTAAAAGGCATGAGTTATGCTGACATGCTTCAAACCATTTTGGAGGCAGCTGAACAAAGAATAAATCTTGCCTCTGTAACCAATAAATCCATAAAAGAAAATGCAACAGTTTTTGCTTAAACCCATAGGTATTAAGAATTCTTGTATTCCTGAAATATTTCAAACTTGTGTATTTATTAAATAAAATAAAAGCCGTTAATAAGGTTTATGAACAATTGGAAAAGCATAATTCTAACTTCAGAATAAAATCTTGTCTTTCCTGTATACCTGATTGTGGAGAATGCTGCTTAACAAATCATATTGAAGCTACGGTACTTGAATTTCTTCCTGCTGCATACAATCTGTATTTGTCAGGTAAGTATGAAAGCATACTTGAAGCTATTGAAAACAAAATTGATGAAATATGTGTATTTTATAATCCATTTTCCCGTGAGGGTTTTTGTTCAGACTTTCAAAACAGAGGCATGGTTTGCAGGTTGTTCGGATTTGCTGCAAAAACAAATAAGAAAAACGAAAAAGTTCTGGCTGCCTGCAAACACATAAAATCACTCATACAACCTGAAAAACTTAAATCAAGTGTTTTATATGCTCCTGAGATGTCATCCTATTATATGAAGTTGTATTGTATTGATCCCTGTCTTGCAACATTACATTTGCCGATTAACGGGTCTATCAAGAAAGCTATTGAAATTGTTGCCATGCATTTTCAGTACAAAAAGAAAAAAATGGCTTAACCCGGTAATAAAATACAGCTAAGACGTAAATTTGTATTTATGTTAAAATATAGAAATGAAAACCTCTCCGAAGAATCGGAGCAGACTATGCACACATACACACAACAAGAAGATGAACAAACTATAGCTTGTCTCGAATTGATTTCGTGAAGGATTTCATGGCATAAACAGTAAAAATACTAATACAAGCAATAATATTACTCTGAAAATCAAATGTTTAATATTATTTTATTATAATGAAAATCCTGATCATCGAAGATGAACCAAAGGTTGTTGCATTCCTTAAGAAAGGCCTTGAAGAGAACGGATATGATGTTGAATTTGCTTACGACGGACAAATAGGAGAAAGATTAGCTACCAAAGAGTATTTTGATCTGATATTACTGGATGTCATTATTCCTCACATCAATGGTTTGGAATTATGCAAAAGGATACGGGAAATAAATCAGCAAATTCCGATACTGATTTTAACTGCACTTGGCACTACCGATGATAAAGTAACCGGATTTGATGCCGGCGCCGATGATTACCTTGTTAAACCCTTTGAATTCAAAGAGCTGTTAGCCCGCATAAAAGCCCTGACCAAAAGAACATCAGGAATTGTTCAGAGTTCCAGGATGCTAAAAATTGGTGATCTTGAACTTGACCTTGACAGGAAGATTGCTAAAAGAAGTGATAAAACCATTGAACTGACTGCAAAAGAATTCTCATTACTGGAATATTTCATGCAAAACAAAGGAAGAGTTGTTACACGCTCCGAAATTTCAGAAAAAGTATGGGACATATCTTTTGACACCGGTACAAATGTCGTGGATGTTTACGTGAATATATTGCGAAAAAAAATCGAAAAAGATTTCGATAAGAAACTTATCCATACACGCATTGGTATGGGATATATTTTTGGAGAAAACTAATGGAAATCCGCCAAAAAATAACCTGCCGTTTCACTGCCATTATAGCAATCTTATTGCTTCTTTCCTTGCTTACGATATATTTTTTGTTTTTAAATTTCAGAAAGGAAGAGTTTAATTCTCGTCTTGTTAACAGGGCAAAATCAATTGGCCAGATAATTGACAAGTTCGATGATATTGATCCCGATACTCTATTGAAAATCGAAAAAAATATTCCCGGGAAATTGCCGGAAGAAACAATTGTCGTTTTCAATGCTCAAGATCAAATCCTATTCAGCACTGACAAAACTAAAAACAAACTGTTTACAACGGATATTTTGAAGAAAGTCAGGTTGACCAAAGAAATAAAATACAATCTGAAATCTTTGCAGGTATATGGACTATATTATGAAGATGCCAAAGAGAAACTTGTTGTATTTTGCTCTGCAATTGATGTTTTTGGTATTCGAAAGCTAAAAATTCTAACACTCATTCTTTCTGCCGTTTTCATTGTCAGTCTGATTGTTATTTACTTTGCCGGCCGGATATTTGCCTCAAATGCCCTCAAACCTATTTCCCAGATTGTTGAGCAGGTAAATAATATTAGTATCTCAAATCTGAATTCAAGGGTTGATTTTGGCAATGGGAAAGATGAAATTGCAGGATTATCAGATACTTTTAACCGAATGCTGGAACGCCTGGAATCCGCTTTTAAGATACAGAAAGATTTTATTGCCAACTCTTCACATGAATTGAGGACACCTCTGACAGTTATAACAGGTCAGTTGGAAGTAACTTTGCTTCAGGAACGTAAAGCTGAAGAATATAAATCTGTAATAATATCCGTTCTTGAAGATATAAAAAGTCTGAATCAGCTTGCCAACAGATTGTTGATTTTAAGCCGGGTAGAAAACGATTTTAGCAGTGATAGTTTTCATCCTGTTCGTATTGATGATATTTTATGGAGATCGCGTGCCGAGATATTAAAACGTCATAAAAATTTTGTTATTAATATACTTTTTGACAATTCAATTGAAGAAGAAAATCATTTTAAAATCAGAGGAAATGATCAGCTTTTAAAAACAGCTTTCGGCAATCTGATTGAGAATGGCTGTAAATATTCAATGGATAATAAAACCGATGTTTATCTTTCCGTGATGGATGAAAACGTCGTCGTTGAGTTTAAGGATAACGGGATCGGAATTCCTGAAGAAGAAATCAATCATATCTTTCAACCTTTTTATCGCGCAAAAAATGTGAAACGAAAAAAAGGATATGGCATCGGATTATCCCTGGTTCAAAAAATAATTATGCTTCACCAGGGAACCATTCAAGTGAATTCAACCTTAAAAAAAGAAACGAACTTTATTATTTCAATACCATTGAATTAATTGCCTGTTTTAATCCATTTTTAATTTCTCTTTCATTCGGTTTTTATGCAGTATGGTTAGTTTTGCTTTTCTTTTTAATACTTACCAACAACAAATTGATATGAAAAACATCCATCTGATTCTTGCAATGCTCATTTGTGCAATGACATTTGCACAAGAAGAACCATTGCCTAATGAGATTAATGACTCGTTTTATGCAAAATACCCTAAAGCCAAATATATTAGCTGGTATAACGATGGCGACAATTATAAAATTGATTTCGAAATCTTGAGCGATAACTTTACTGCATTGTTTTCAAATGACGGATCATGGATGGAAACAGGGAAAATTATTTCCGATCTGGAAATTCCTGATGCCGTTTTATCATCAATTGAAAAGGAATTTCCGGATAATGAAATATCATACGGAGAGTTTATCGAAAACAATACAGGGGGAAAATTTTACAGGATAAGCATATATTCAGATGAAGACTATTATACAATAAATCTGACATCTGACGGAAAAATCATGCATGTTGAAGAATAGTCCGCTTGGGATTACAACGATGCAATTTTACACAATTTCCTTTCTATTTAAGAATGAAATACATCAATATCTCCCCTTTAAGAATTGCAAGGAGAAAAACACTTTTACAAATACAACCATGATATTATTAAACTTCTGTCAGATGAATAAGTTTTATTGTTCAAGAATGAAAATAGTTCAACGCCAGCTTCAGTAAAATCATCAACAGGACCATTCCTACCATAAAAAGAATTACCGGCCAGGTACCTGCTTTTTCTTTATTGCGTTTGTTGTCAATTTCTATTGATTTCATATACAGTTAATTGTATCTATTGAATTGTATAAATTTGATTTATCTTTATATCCTCCAAAAACTGGGAGTAAAAATTATCAGTACCGTAAAAATTTCCAATCTTCCCAACACCATAAGCATTGCCAGGAACATTTTTCCAAGTTGGGGAATAGCTGCGAAGTTATTTGCCGGGCCAACATTACCAAAACCAGGGCCAACACCACCCATGGTAGTTGCAACACTTCCTGCCGCAGTTTTAATATCCAACCCAAAAAGAGACATAATAAATGTTCCGATAAAGAATACAGCCAGGTAGAGCAATATATATGAGAAGATCAGATTCTGATGGTTAGTTTCAATTATCAATTCATTATATTTTAATGGCCTTATCATGGATGGATGGATCAATTGTTTGACCTGTAATCTGATTCGTTTTATTGCAATCCAGATTCTTACTACTTTGATTCCTCCGCTCGTTGATCCTGCACAGCCCCCGATTAGCATAAGCAAAAAGATAAACAACACCGGAAGGTATGGCCAAACCTGATAATCTGCTGTTGAATAGCCTGTACAGGTAATAATAGAGACAACCTGGAAAAAGGAAAAACGAAAAGCCTTTTCGACAGAATAATCCATATTCAGGTACAAATAAGATGCAATTATCAATCCAACTGCAACAATTAATCCAATATAAAACCGGAATTCCTCATTCCTGAATACACGTTTAAAATTTCCCGTAAATGCAAGGTAATGTAAGGCAAAATTGATCCCTGAGAGAATCATAAAAAGGAGGACTACATATTGTACATAAGGAGAAAAAGCTCCTATGCTTGCATTTCTTGTTGAAAAACCGCCGGTTGCTACCGTCCCGAATGCGTGCGACAGACTATCCAATACATCCATTCCTCCCAAATAAAGGAGTATGGCTTCTGTCAGAGTTAAAACAAGGTAAATAAACCAAATGCGTTTCACATTCTGTATTAAACGTGGTTTCAATTTTTCGAAAACAACCGCCGATGTTTCAGCACCAAAAAGTTGCATGGCATTCACCCTGAAATGAGGAAATACTGCCAATACTAAAACTATGATTCCCATTCCTCCAATCCAATGAGTCTCGCTTCTCCAAAATAATATACCACGTGGAATACTTTCAACATCTGTTAAAACCGATGAACCTGTTGTTGTAAAACCCGATACCGATTCAAAGATGGCATCAGTGAGATTATGAATAGAATCTGAAAAAAGAAACGGCAGAGTACCAAAAAGTGATAAAACCAACCAGCTAAGAAAAACAATGATAAAACTATCACGTACTGTGGTATTGTCATCACTGTTTGCTTTGAAAAAGAATAAAAGGAGAGAACCTGCAGACACCGTAATAAACATTGATTTTACTACTGCCAATGTGCTTTCCTTATCATATAGTAAACAGATGACCAGGTCCAGCAGCATAAAAGCACCTTCAAAAAGCAGGGTAAGCCCTATGAAATGAAGGATAAACCGGAAGTTGAGTAATCTCCTTATATTGCTCATGAGATCTCAGCTAAATTCACTACGCCCTCAATCAATATCAGAACCAGGGGCGAAATCATCTGCCAGATCTCCGGCCATATCACGTACTCTGCTGTTTGTCGATCCTGCAGATAATTTCCGCAACAACTCAAGATCATTTATCTTCCGGGCTATTTTAAATTGCAGTTCTTCATCATGTATAGCATAAAACAGGCCTTTTAATACCAACCTGTCGCCAAGAACAATCGCAGCTTCAACCTTTTCCTTTTCTCTGTTGCTTTGTTCAGTAATAGTATACAACAATTCTTTGTCTGTAATATATCTCAGTGCCATTTCACGATACAAGTTTTCCTCACTGTTTAAAACCATATCTGTTAGAACTTTCTGATCGTTCAATTCAATTGCAGATTCCAAACGGATCTGCTCATTAGGATGGTTTATTAATCTTCTTAGTATCTCAGTATTCTTGGCAATTATTGCAGCTTCCAGTCGTATCCAATCATCTTTAGCATATTCGGCAAGTTGCCAGATAATATTCTTGTCCACAATACTATCCAAAGCCTGCTTACGAATGCTATACTCTTCGTCAATCTCAGCAGCTATTTGTGCTAACTTTTCATCTTTACTCATCGTAATTGCTTTTTATTTGATTTTCTCATATCATCATTATTAACCACAGGTTCATCACAATCAACCAAACCTATGCAGTTTTTTGAATTGCCAGTCTGCTGTTCACCTCAATAACAAATTTCTAACGAAGAGAATCTTCAATTTATTGACTACAATTCACAATTCTTATAAAATAAAAAAAACAGGTGGTGGTAAATCCAATTCCAGAAAAGAAATATGTGAAAAACGGAATTGTAAGTTTTTTAGAATTTGCAATTCTTTACAGAACAGATTGAGATGATTTATAAAAGATAATAACTTGAAATACAGCAAATTATCGCTGTCATCAGGAGAAAATGATTCCTCGGTCAGAACAATATGTTTGATCTGATCTGAAGGATAGTCCGCTTCAGTTTCATTGTTGTTATAGAATTGACAGAAGCATGGTGAAAAATATCTCGAAGTGTATCCATCTTGGAATACAGGATTTTGTAAAGAATTCCCGAAGGAAAGAAATACAAAAAGAAATATGTTCAACGCAGCTAACATAGAATTGAAATCGCAGGCCAAAAGTAAGAAATGATTCATAATAATTGATATGTTTCATCAATAATCTTCAGGCAAATTTTTCAATCTGATGATTCCACTGTTTCATTGAAAAAGAAAGGTTCATCATACTAAATATCCGAAATATTCACTACTTACCACCATTGTCAAATCCCGATAAGGGTCGAATTTACTTTGATTGAATTCTTTCAGGCAAAGTGATAACAAATGAAAACTCCATTTACATGTTTTTAACATTCTTTCACCAGAATAAAATCTAATTAAACATTTGTATATCAATTGTATATATGTAAATAATTCAGCATTTCTGCCTCTTTTACCGTGGAACCCTCATGTTTTACTCCTTTCCTTGATATATACGCTGGTGAATGAAGGTTTCATTCAAATATTTAGTATCTTGCACATGTTTTATTGTATGTAGAATAAATTAACTGTTTTATCGTTTTTATTGCAACCAGGTGGTACGAAAAAGTGTCTTTGTATTAACTTAACTTATTTAAGAAATGGAAGACCTGAGTATTATCATTTGTTCCTATAATGAGGAAAAAACAGTTTGCAATGTTGTTGAAGCCTGCCGTACTTTCAATCCAAGAAGTGAGATTATTGTTGTAGATGACGGATCAACAGACAGATCACAGGAATTGCTGAGGCATCTCTCAAGATCAGTAAAATTCACCTACATCAGGCATCCTGAAAATAAGGGGAAAAGCTACGCTATGGTGACTGGAGTAAAGCATGCCAGCCATGGAATAATCATGTTCTGGGATGCCGATAGTCATGGCATCAGAAAGGAGCATTTTCAAATCATGCTGAAGCCAATGATAAATAACGAAGCTGATATGGTGCTGGGACATACCGCTGCAAAATTTGCAAAATATAACCTCTATCCTTTCCGTGCATACACAGGTGAGCGTGTATTATTTAAGAAGGACCTCAACCTGATACTGGATGAAATACAGGATCTGAGATTTGGAATAGAAACGTATATCAATTTCTATTATCAAACCCATGGGAAAAGAGTCAGGTACGTTCTTCTTGAAGGTTTGAGAACTCTGACAAAATTTAAAAAAACTTCGATACTGAAAGCTACCAAAGACTATTTTAAAGAGGGCAATGAAATTGCAACCATGTTGCTGAAAACCTATAAAATAAAAGCAAAAAGCATCGGCTACTCTTTTAGCTATGCTCCAAACATTGTAAAAAACAAAATATCAAATCTTCAAAAAAGCACGAATCAAAAGATTCAGGAAATATCCAATAAGATCAGTCAGGCTGATTTGAATTAATGTTAGTACGAAATAAGTATCAGATTAAATCATTTAATTATTAAGTTTTTATTTTTGCTGTTCTTTGTGGGGATTGTTTTTAAAGTTAATTCACGGCAGACCTTTCTGCCAGCCACAGGCGGGTAAACCGGCAGGAAGGGATACACTAAAATACTTACTTTAAATAATTGTCTATTGTGAGCAGTAATTCAGACTCACGTTAAGTCAATCTTAACTTCCTGATTATCTCTTTTGCCTGCTGTGGTTTTCATATATTGATCCGGATTGTTATCTTTATTTACTATAGTCTTGATTTTTATAAATTTTAATCCCGTGACTTCACCCAAACGACTTCTATCGCTGGATACTTTACGCGGTTTTGATATGTTCTGGATTATTGGTGGAGATATGTTGTTCAGAACACTTGGAGAAATAACAAATTATCGATGGGCAAAATGGTGGTCGATACAAATGGAGCATGCAGAATGGGACGGATTTCATGCTTACGATCTGGTATTTCCATTATTCATGTTCATTGCCGGAGTAGCTGTTTCAATTACCCTAACAAATAAATTGCTTTATGGAGTCAGCAAAACTTCATTGTATAAAAAGAGTATTAAAAGAGCAATTATCCTGATAATTCTGGGATTTCTATACAATGGCCTGCTTAACCTGGAGTTTTTATCTTTCAGATTTGCCAGTGTTTTAGGACAAATCGGACTTGCCTATCTTATAACTGTTATCATTTATATGAATACAAAAAGATTCCGGATAAGGATACTATGGTTTTTTGGAATTCTACTGGTCTATGCATTCATCCAGTTGCTTGTTCCTGTCCCGGGTTGCGGAACAGGCATGCTATCTCCTGAATGCAGCATAAACAGTTTTATCGACAGATTGTTACTTCCCGGAGCTTTGTATGGAAAAATATACGACCCCGAAGGTATCCTGTGCATTGTCTCAGCTTCCGGAATCACATTGTTGGGGGCTGTTGCAGGAGATATACTTCAGTCAGATGAATTTACAAATTACCGAAAGGTCCTGATTCTGTCTGTAACAGGCCTGGTATTTATTATTGCTGCTTCGGGTATTCATATTTTTTATCCTGTAATAAAATCCCTGTGGACTTCAACGTTCAATTTACTTACTGGTGGATTCAGTCTTCTTCTTCTGGCCATTTTTTATCTGATTGTTGATGTCTGGAAACTTCAGGGATGGTCATTTTTTTTCAGAGTTATCGGACTGAATTCAATCACAATTTATATGGCTACGGTCATGGTTAATTTCAGTGCAACTTCTGATTTTCTCTTTGGCGGTTTGGCAGGTTTTTGCGGAAAGTATGAACCAATAGTACTTATAATCGGACTTATATGCATTGAATGGTTATTCCTGTTATTTCTTTATAAAAAGAAAATTTTTCTGAAAGTCTGACCTTATTAAATATGAGTATATTTTCTTCGGTTAAAAATCATCCAGGTGAGGTCCTAACATTTGATTATTCTTTCAAAAACTTAAGTACAGCGGTTATGTTTTCCGAATAAAAATGGATCAGATACACTCCTGATTTCAAATCCCGAAGATTGATTTCGATCAGATCATGCTCAGAATCATAGGCCTGTTCTAACATTTTCGAACCCTGCAAATTTGTAATAATGATGTTTGCCTGATCAACAGGAGCGTGAGATTGAATGGTTAATTTATCCTTCGCAGGATTTGGAAATACAATGAAATCTTTCTCAGCATTGACCAGTCGCATTCCGGTAAATGTAATACTATAACAATCAGATGTATCAGTACATCCGTTTTCGGTTATTCTTACAGCATAGCTGCCGCTTTGAGAAGGTGTAAATGACTGACCGGTTTCTCCTGCCAGTGGCTCGTTATCATGAGCACAATCAATCCATTGATACGTCCCCGATGTGTTATTGGCAGTCAAAGTTGAACCGTCCTGTATTACAGAAACATCCACAGTAATAATTTCCAGATAAGTTGTCATAATACTGTCACAACCATTTGCTGTTACTAACATGCTGGTATGGCTCAAAGGTGCCATTATATCATATTCAACAGTACCATCGGGAAAAGTATAGCTATCGCCCTGACAAACAGTGACAGATTCAGTTGCATCGTATGCCGGATAAACATGTACTGTGGTTACAATAATACTGTCACAACCATTGACAGTTTGCAGGTAACTTATATATTCAAGGGATGAATGAATATCACTTTGTATTGTACCATCCGGAAATGTATAGCTTTCTCCTTCGCATATCGAAATAGTCTCCGACCCGTTGTATACAGGCATAACGGTAATCTCAGTGATTATGATGCTATCGCATCCGTTGACAGTATATAGATTGCTGGTATATTCAGTTGAAGCAGAAATATCTGTCTGCGTGGTACCGTCAGGAAAAGTGTAGCTATCGCCCTGGCAAACAGTAATATATTCAATTGCATTGTATGTCGGATTGACATTCACTGTAGTTGTAATGATACTGTCGCAACCAAGTATCGTATTCAAATTGCTGATGTGACTTGCAGGTGATGTTATATTATTTTGAACAGTACCGTCCGGATAAGTATAGCTGCTGCCGCTGCAAACAAATACAGTTTCAGAAAGATTGAATATCTGTCCTACATTAACAGTCGCCGGAACCCGTGTATTTCCCGGGCATACATCGCTGGTTTTTGCATAATAGGTAATTGATTCTGTCAAAGGGCCTGTGCTGATGGAAAGGCCTTTGGCGATCGGATTAAACCAATCATCCTCTGAATACCATAATATGGTTCCGCTTCCGTCGGCAAACAACATAGCCTTTTCCCCTTCACAAACCTGTGCATTATATACGATCGGATCGTCCGGCAATTTTATCGCTTCAATAGTAACTAAGGTGTTTATTGTATTATTACTTAAGTCTTTATCCATTGCAGAGGATCCAATAATATTGGCATAACTTGTAAAGGATAATCCTTTTGTTTTGTTATTAACATATCCGTCAATGTACAAAATTGCACTTTCACCAGGTGCAATGGAAGGTATTTTCCAGTATCCTGAATTGGAATAGTACATGCCGTTTTCTGTCATTGAATTTTCAAAGGTATATCCTAACGGGAAAGCTGCAGCAGCGACCACATGAAATGCGCTGTCCGGGCCTTCATTGAATAGGGTAATTTTGTATACTATATCACTTATTTCGCATAAAACCACATCTGATGGTTCTAAGGTAATCGTCAATTCTGCAGATTCTTTAGGTTTCTCACCAAATACCATTGCCCTGTTCATAGAGTCCCCGGCTACCCATAATCTGCCATTCAGATCGCTTTTAACATCTGTAACACCATAGAAATTGTTGCTTGTAGGAAAACCGTCAGGAGCAAATACGATCGAAGAATAAAAATCTTTCTGACCAAGAACAATGTCTGCGCCGGCACCATTTTTAGCTGGTATAGTATTATAAATCAAAACCCTGTTGTTGCCATAATCTGCTATTGCCAGCTTACCACCCTGTGTAACAACAACTGAAAAGGGCATATTCAGTTTATATTCGGATGTACCAAAAGATGAATTGCCAAAATCGTCCTGCCCAATTACCACGGTGGCTGATTCATTATCTGAAACAGGAATGGAGTCATAAATAAACACACTATGCGATAATACATTGGTAACCAACAACCTGTTATCTGCTGTCAAATGAAGACCCCTTGGAGCATGCAACTCATTAGCCTTTGAACCGGGTACACTATCATTGAAAGTAGGCTGCCCGATAACAACATCGGCCTCTTTTCCGATGGTGATTGGTATGGAATTCCATATCATTACCCTGTTGTTGTTCATATCAGCGACCAGCAATCTTCCATCCGGCGCTACCAGGATACCTGCCGGAGAATTTAAGGTATTTTTTTTCGCAGATGCATCGGTTGAATAGAAGTCTTTTTGTCCTAACACAACATCGGCCGGCTGTCCATTTGCTTCTGGTATGGAATTCCAGATCAGCACCCTGTTTTGTTTCCCGCACGATGCAATGAGTTTATTTCCGTCCGGACTCCATGCAACCCCGTTAAAGCTATCGGAATAATATTCCGAAGGCCCGGGTGCAATTTTACCAAAATCAGGATTCCCGACTTCCACATCAGCAGGCTGACTATTGGTTTCCGGTAATTTGTACCAAATCTTGATTGATCCGCCGGTTTGTTCAGCAACAGCCAGCATCCCTTGAGAACTAATTGCCATATAAGCAGGCGTATAAGTAAAAGAATCACTGTAATTCATTATCCGCGAACTGAAATCAGGTTGTCCAATGACCAGATCGGCATTCTGAAAGTCAGTGAAATTCTGCTGACAAAATGAGCTGAATCCTATTATTACTCCAGTTAGTAATAAAATATACTTTTTCATGACCCTATATTTGTTTCATGTCCAAGTTGAGATTTAGGTAAGGACAGCTAAATTATTTGAGAAACAGGAAGTTTTCGTGACTTCTTCTCAGGTTTAGTTCAATATTGATGACCCATATCATCTGGTTATACATATTTCCTTAAGCCAGAGTTACTTTATTTAATGAACAGAATTCCAATTCAATTCGTTGATTTGAACCATCATAAAATCACAATCTACTGCAGTATAAAGGATTACAGAGGATTTGCATCAAATTGTAAATTCTGATTCTGATTTTCTTCATTTTGACGAAAGTAGATTAATCAATGATGAACGAAATACCGTAAGAACGTTATATTTCAACTATATGGTTTGTTAATCGTTGATTATCAGATATTTAACATTTATACGATATTGACATTAATTAGTTTTCTAAAATTTCAGTTTATGTACAATTTTAATAATTGTTCAATTTCTTTGAAGTCTATACATAAAATTAACACTCACAAAAAACTTATATAATAGAAATTAAAAAAAGGTTGTCATAAAAGTTGCTTTGTGTAACTCTGTGTCTTCTAAATTAAATGGACACCTTATTCTTTTACTATTCTAAGTATCACATTTTCGTTATCTGTTTTTACATGAATAATGTAAATGCCGGATTCGAGATCATGCAGATCCAATTGTATGAATTTCTCCTCATTGACTGGTCTATTCAATTGCTACTAATAAGCGCCCATCAGGTGAAACCATTACTCCACAAGGATAGCTGAGATTGCTGGCTCCGGTACCTGCGCCTGTAGAAGTAAAATTGTGTTGACCAAGAACAATATCTGCCGGCTGACCATTTGTTACCGGGATGGAATTCCATATCAATATCCTATTCTGACTTCCACATGCTGCAATTAATTTATTCCCGTCCGGACTCCATGCTACTCCGTCAAAATGCATTGCATACGATTGTGTAGGACAGTTATTAGCCGTTGTAAATCCGGGATTTCCCACTTCAACATCAGCAGGTTGTCCGTTTGTTGTTGGCAAGGTATACCATATTTTTACTGATCCTTCCTTTTGGCACGATCTAAATGATTTACTTTCCCCCTGATTGATTAACTTTGGAAGTATTAGTACATTGATATGTTTAAGTAGTATTGGTTTTAAAGCCTTTCATTTTATGAAATCATCAAAGATCTTATGTGTTCTGGTTTTTTTGGCTGCCTGTCCACTGAAAAGCCAGGATATAACAGTAAATCAGATTGGTTATTTGCCGGGGAATGTTAAACTGGCCATTGTCCCTGCTGTTGAAACAGGAGTGTTTTATGTTGTCGAAGAAGGAACTAACGAAATTGTTTTTACAGGTATTCTCAGCGATGAAGACACATGGAGTCCTGCTCAACAGGACGTAAAGGTTGCCGATTTCACTTCTTTGGACCAGGCCGGAACCTTCAGGATAAAAATGAAAGGATCCGGTACGGAATCGCATCCTTTTTATATAAACAGTGCCCTTTACAATGATATTTCAAGGGAATCCATGAGGTATTATTACCTGTCAAGAGTTAGTATGGAACTGGAGGAACAGCATGCAGGAGTTTATGCCCGTGCTGCAGGTCATCCCGACACAGCAGTGATTATCCACGAATCAGCTTCCTCATCCGAACGACCTGAAGGAAGTACGATTTCCACACCTGGAGGATGGTACGATGCTGGAGATTACAATAAATATGTTGTAAATGCCGGAATCTCGACCTATTCGGTATTTGCTATCGCTGAGCATTACTTAAAATACAGTGAATCGCTTGATCTGAATTTACCGGAAAGCGGGAACAATGTTCCTGATATAATCGATGAAGGAATATACAATTTGCGATGGATGCTTGCTATGCAGGATACAAATGATGGTGGTGTGTATCATAAATGCACACACCAGTATTTTTTAAGTATGTCCATAAAACCTTATCAGGCTGCAGCCATCCCCAGGTATGTTGTTATGAAAACCACTGCTGCTACATTGAATCTTGTTGCAGTTGCCGCACAGGCAAGCCGTATCCTCCGTGATTATGAAGCTGAGTACCCGGGATTGGCAGATTCCTGCCTGGAAGCTGCTGTGGAAGCCTATGAATGGGCACAGGCAAATCCGACAATCTATTATCAGCAGCCCAGTGATATTTCCACCGGCTCTTATGGTGATGGGAATGTAACTGATGAATTCCGGTGGGCAGCAATAGAATTATACATTACAACCTTAGACGATCAATACCTGTTGGATTATGATTACCTTGACAAAAGTGCGAATGCTCCCGGCTGGAATTCAGTCTATTCGCTGGGGCTTGTTTCGCTCGTCAGAAATTCTGATAACCTTACTCCGGCGGTTGATCTTCCTGCTGTTGAATCAAAGATTATCAGCTATGCAAACAATCTTTACACGTCCTATCAAAATTCTGCATACAAGGTTCCTGTCACCGGTTTTTACTGGGGCAGTAACGGAAATGTCGGAAATGGTGCATTGATGAGCATTCAGGCCTATTACCTTACAGATGATGAAAAATATAAGGAAACTGCCATTGCAGCACTGGATTATCTTCTGGGACGCAATCCGACCTTGTATTGTTTTGTTACAGGCCATGGCGATCATAGTCCGATGGCACCGCACGACCGTAAATCCGTATCCGATGGTGTTGCTGATCCAATTCCGGGGATGCTTGTGGGAGGTCCGAATCCCTCCAACACATACGATTGCGGAGAAAGTTCCTATCCATCGACTCTTCCTGCATTATGTTACCTTGATAATGTTTGCAGCTACTCGACCAACGAAATCACCATCAACTGGAATGCTCCTCTGGCATACCTTACATGCGCCGTTCAGTCGCTGCAAAAACCATTGCCTGTAAGAGCTTACACCGGAACAGAGGACAGCATGAAGATCCATGTTGAATTTGACTTCGATCTGAATCAGGATATTCCTGATGCCTCGGATTATTTGCTGATCAGAAATGATGGAGAATCCATTGCATTCACTGATGCCGGTTTCACTTCTGATCAAATACTTACACTTACTCCCGGATCCTATATCTCACATTCAGATACGAATATCATGTTTACCTACATGCCTGGAGAACTGCAATCAGTGTATTACACGCACGTGGATTCCATCCATGATTTTCCTGTTCTGAATCTTGTGTACGGTTCTGATCCAAAAGTTTTAAAAGCATATACAGACACCTCCGAAAGCAAAGTATACATTGAATTTTCAAAGAAAATGAATGACCCGTCATCCCATATCTCCGATTTTGAGATCTCCGATCTGGAAGGAAACCTCCCTGTTACAGGTATTGAATTCACCAACGCCGATTCAATGGCGATCACTTTTACTCTGGATGCTGAACTTGATTATACAGACACACTGATGGTGAGCTATTCAGGATCTGAATACAGATCGAAGGACGGTGGAATTTTAAAAGCATTTGAGAATGTAACTGTGAAAAACCATTATCCATTGCCTGAACCTGTTGTTCCTCCATCTGTTGCATACGAAACCTTTGCGAAAGTTGAACAACTTAAAGTATATCCTAATCCTTCCATGACAGGTATGTCACTGACCATTGCCTTTGAAGCCGGTGAAACAGGAAAATGTCAAATCCTCCTGTATGATCTGTCCGGCAGAATGATCAATGAACTTTATCATGGTCAGTATCATGAGGGACTGAACACAATGTATTCAGAGGATATAAATACTGTCAACAAAGGTCTTTACCTCATTGTGGTAAGCGGTGATAATATTCAAATGCAGAAGCTTATCAGGGTTGAATAATTGCGGATTGCGGATTGCGGATTGCGGATTGCGGATTGCAGATTGCGGATTAGCTGCGCTGAGTTCTCCCGATAAAATCAGGATCGGTTGTGTAATCGTTTAATCGTTCAATCGTTTAACTGTTCAATCGAGTATAATATAATAAAACCAATTGCCAATTTTCCAATTCAACAACGGAGCTTGCGGGTTCAACGAAGTCAATTCCACGATTTATCAGAACAAACAACCACAGAATAGTCTCAAGTCACTGGTTACTAGTCTTTAGTCTTTCTTAAGACTCACTTTCAATTACCAATATCCAACGTCCAATGTCCAATTTCCAATGTCCCTGCCTGCGGCAGGCAGGCAATATCTAAAGTACCCAGCAACCAGCAACCCAACTCTAAACTCTCAACTCATCACCTCATCAACTCATCAACTATTCAACTAATCAACTTCGGTCTTCCGACTTCCGACTTCAATCTGCCAACTCTAAACTCTGAACATCTCAACTCATCACCTCATCAACTTCTGACTTCGGTCTTCCGACTCAAAACTCAAAACTCTGAACTCTGAACCCTAAACTCTCATCAATAAACAATTCATTTCTTTTCCGTGTAAAAAAAAGATGTATTTTTATGACCTCATGGTAAAATAATTTCACCTTCCGTTAAGGGATTGGGGAGAGTTTTGCCTATACTAAGAAATAAAAATCGTAAACACTATTACAATGGAGAATCAAAAATTCGGAAAACTTTCTTTTGGCGAAAAGTTTGGCTACTCCCTCGGCGATGCTGCAGCCAATGTAGCATGGAGACCCCTTATGGCCTTCCTTCCAATATTTTATACTGACACCTTTGGTTTGCCGGAAGCTGCTGTCGGACTCTTGCTGGTTTTGACCAGGTCCTTTGATGGCATTACAGATGTGATCATGGGTACCATTGCGGACCGGACAAAGACGCGATGGGGTAAATTTCGTCCCTATCTGCTTTGGACTGCTGTTCCATTCGGGTTGTTACTTGCCCTCACATTTACCACACCTAATTTCACAATGACAGGCAAGTTAATATGGGCATACACAACCTATGTTTTACTGACTCTAGCCTACACCGCCAATAATGTTCCGTATTCATCACTTTCAGGAGTTATGACCGGAAATATCCTTGAGCGCACAAGCGTATCAGCCTATCGATTTTTCGGAGCCTATCTTGGTGGTCTGATTTCAATAGGATTTTTACCCAAGCTTGTAGAATTCATAGGAAACAAAATGGATCCTGAGGGAGTGAATAGTGATGCTCTCGGTTATCAATATACATTTTATATTCTTGCTTTTCTTTTGGTGGTATTTTCACTCATTGCATTTGCATCGACTAAAGAAAGAATTAAACCGCCGAAATCTCAGAAAGCAAATATTAAAGCCGAACTTAAAGATCTTATTAAAAATCGTGCCTGGATTATAATGCTTATCGTTGGTTTCCTTTGGGTTACTTACAATTCAATCAGACAGGGTGCTGCACCCTATTACTTCAAATGGTACCTTGAAAGAGAAACTTTGGTTGGAGTATTTTTCATTGGAGTAATTCTGGCTTCGATGGTTTCTTCGTTTATTGCTACTCCTCTGACCAATTTTTTTGGCAAAAGAAGACTTTTTATTCTGGTTATGGTAGTGAGTGGAATTTTTACCTGTGCCATTTATTTTGTGCCACCTACAAATATTCCTTTGTTTTTTGTTCTGGGAATACTGGCAGAACTTGCTGCAGGAATTATGCCCATACTATTCTTTGCCATGTTAGGAGATACGGCAGATTATTCAGAATATACATTCGGTAGAAGAGCAACTGGGCTTACCTTTTCTGCCGGAACATTTGCCATGAAATTCGGAGGCGGTATGGCCGGAGTTGCCATGATGTTTGTCCTCAGAATACAGGGTTATTTTGGCCAGGGTGTTACTGAGCAAAGTCAGAAAGCATTGAACGGAATCCGGTTGATCAATAGCTTTGTCCCTGTGATTTTTATCATATTGGCCATTCTGATCATATTTATATACCCTCTCACTACAGAAAAAATGATAGAAATTGAAACCGAATTAAAAGCAAGAAAGGAAAAAGAATAAAACATCTAAAACCAAAGACCTGAGCGAATAATCACTCAGGTCTTTTCTTTATAACCTTTCTTAACACTATGAATGAAAATTTGATACTCGTTAAACATACTTTACAACATTGCTGATCATTCTTCTTTCAGGTATAGTCTCAATGAAACCTCAATACGCTGCACTTTTCCCGATCTTTTGAATAGTTCTTCCGATATCTCTGATGAAAGGCATAATCCGCTTTCTATCAATGTACTACCATCCTGAAAATAAATCTGAATCCGGTCTTCATTTCCCTTTTTGTATACAACCGGCACCTGGCAGTAAGTAAATGCCATTGATCCTTTGGGCAACAGGATTTCCTTTTTTGCACCATGAATGGCATAATAAACAAAATTATCTTCATTAGAAATAAATTCTTTTTCCAGCATTAGCGAAGGCATAAAACTGATTGCTCCATTCCTGACCCTGATGCCCAGATCACCCCAACGTGTTAAAATATCTTCTTTAACCTGTCCTGTCATACCGGGCTGCTGTGCACCACAATGCTGTGGCGTATGAGAATAAGGGTCCACTGGAAAGGCTCCGTATAAAGCAGGATGTTTATGTACACCCAGGCCCTCCTGTACCTCATAATAGTATGCTGCCAACTTTTTACAAGTTGAATCTGATTCTCCATTATCAAGGGCTGCAAAATAAGCTTCCTGAATTGCCAGTGTCAGCTTTGCAACCATATGCCAGTAAATACTCCCTAGTCCCTCGTATTTGAAAAATGTTCCTGAACGTCCGGTGAAGGCATAATGATCAAAGGTGTCATCAAACAGCTTTATTAGAGATTTCTTTTCTTTGTCTATGAGTTGCGGATCATACTGAGACTTTAATTCTTCAAGCATTGTCTCCAGGTCTTTACTGTTCCTAAAACTCCCGTTGAACTGATAAGTTTTATCATCTATCGGTTTCAATATCCTGTAATCTTTCCTGTGTAAACATTCCTTAATTAAAGCAAACGAAGAAATGTCAGAGCTTGTTAGCTGATTCTTCTCAAGAAATTTCGGCAAATTGTGGTTAGGGTATAAAGTATAACTATTCTGGTCATGACGGTACATAGCACTGTTTTTCAATGCATCCAACACTTCAATGGTCTGTGTTCCATTAAGTATACCACTGTTTAAAATAGCTACCTGTCCTTCCAACATTTCATCCAGATTGACCACAGAAATGCCTCCATCCGGATCAATCTTCATCAGGTTGTATGCATGATACAGCTTATCTGTTCTCTGGTTGTTGTTAATTGAAGCATCAATAAATTGAATTGTAAGAGATAACAGATTAGCCAGTTCACTGTACTTCAGCTTTCTTTTCTTACCAGAGAATCCTTTATCATAAATAGCTCCCTGGTATTTATCCACAGCATTTCCCAGGGCATCTAATAGATTTCTCCGCAATATATTGGTTGATTCTTTAAGTATATTTCGATTCGCTGAAAATGCTTTAAATACCTCCCTCATCCATTGATGAACTTCCACAGAAATGGGAACAGTATCATTCTTGTTTTCATTGAATAAACCTTTAAGATACAAGATATGTCTGCGCAAATGATACAGTGTTACCATGGACAAACCATTGCCTACAAGAGCATTGTTGGCATCATTCCATTCGGGTCGTTGTGTACTGAGCCAAATACCGCCATCGGCAACAAAATTTGAAAGCTTAGCCAGTAGCGGAACTATCAGTTTCTCAGTCATATTGACTTTATAAAGAGTCTTGTTACGCCATAACAGTTTGCCATCTGCTCCAAAGCTCTCAACCTTTTTGTCTATCCTTACAGCTTCTTTCGAATTATACAAAATTGTATTCCGGGAATCCTTAAGCTTCTCGGCATAGGTTTTTATCCGATACGGTACATTGGCATAAACAAAACGTTCATCACTCAACCATTTAAGAAGTTTCCGAGGATGAAAATTTTTGGAGATTTCCAATAATCGCAACAGATATATGATCTGATGATCTCCCCAGTATCCGATATTTGACCAGGGGTCATCCGGATCAATGATCTCCCAGTCAATTCCATTACTGGTTATTCGGTACGGGTTATATCCGTCGGCAGTAGAAGCATTCAGAAAACGGCTTATCATACCTTCGGTGAACTCAGGAAAGCTGTAAGCAAGGGCCTCCCAATTCTGAAAAATATCGCGCCAGTTGCCCTGGTAATTAATCTGAAAATTACCCTCTGAGTCACTACCCTCAATAAAGAACCGGTTCCATGGTCGACTGGGGTCTCCATGCCTCCGGCCAAATGTTAGTGGAAGATATTCTGAACATAATCTTATCAGGTCTGCATTTTCAGTGCCTTCTGCAAACTGAACCAGCTCGTCATAATCAAGCTCCTCTGGTAAAGTAAAATGTATCTTATCCTCATATTCCTTTACAACAATTTTATTGAAATGACGAATATGTTCTAACAGATCTGCCCGGTTAATTTTGTAATGCTTTTGGAAAACTCCACCCCGCATTATATTAAACAATACGTTCGAAAAATGTCGTGTCGATACCAGATCATCCTCTAACAACTGATTACCATCTGCCATACCGGTCAACTGAATCAAATGCCTGGTACCGGTTTCCAAATCAGCATGAATCATTTTCTGTATTTGTACCGGTGATTTTAGTTCGTTTTTTAATTTAAAAATATCGGCGTTATCCTGTTCCAATTCAGCTACGGTTATCCAGATTAATTCACTATTAGCTTTCAGTTTTGTCCTTTTTGATACAAAATATGCACCCCTTCGGCCACGTATATTTTCTTCCTGGTTCAACTCGGCTCCAATACGAAATTCAGGCAATTGTTCAGACGATAATAGTCTGATCGACTCTTCCAGTCCAACTGACCAAACGATAGTTGATTTCAAACCTTCACTTGGTTCTGCCCTGTCGGTAGGTATTGAACTCAGATAAAAGATCCCAAGTCCGGAAGAAGCATCCAGTTCGTTCTTCTTATATGCATCAACCAGTGTACTGTATTGCAGCTGCATCCCTTCATCAACACCGTAGGGCATTATGTTTTGTAATCCGTCCAATAAAACAATCTCCTTGCCTTCCTTTGTCAGATTCCTGAGAATTGATTTTTTCACAAATCCAAATGCCTCACTAAACTGCCACGAATAGGAAAATGAAATTCCCAAAGTAAAATTGAGCTCCTCGAAAAGAAGCACATTTCCATAAATGCTTTTATAAATATTGTGCTCCGTTTCGTATAAACCACTAAAATTATGCGAGAATGGTTCCCAAATGTACTCTTTGTCCTTGTCAGATATTCTGAAAATCGATTTGCTGCCGGTATTTTCGGCACTGTCGACAATTTTATCATCTGTAGTATAAGGAAATAAAGCATTCCCCGGTTCACGTCTGCCGGCAGTTAATGCTCCATTGCTTGAAATAAACATCCAGTGATTCCCAACCCCGGTAAGAGTCATAAAGAAAGGAGGTAATTTATCGTAATTGCTTATCTTATAATATTTCAGTCCCTTTAGCTCAACCACTTCTCCTGAAACCGTATTTTTATCTGTTTTCAGGGGAGTATTCCCGAAATATATTTTTTTTCTGCCTGGCATATTTATAAGATCCCACCAAAATTAATTCACAGACAAATAAAACCTTGCTTTTTGATCTCCAATCTGCAAGGTAAAATATCCCTCCTCGGCTATCCATTTGTTCTCTGAATTTACAAATTGTAAATCATTACTATCTATCCTGAAAATGATCTTTTGTGTTTGCCCTGGATGTAGATCGATTTTTTCAAACCGTTTCAGCTTTTTTACCGGGGGTGAAACAGAAGCAACCTCATCAGAAACAAACAACATAACTACTTCCTTGCCGGCCCGGGTACCCGTATTTGAAACCTTCACCTCAATCGTAAGTTCGTCATCTGTGCCAATACTATCCTTATGTAAAACCAGATCACTGTAATTAAAACTGGTATAGCTCAGGCCATAACCAAACTCATACTGTGGAGAAAACCCATCAGGATTGAAACCCATATTCCTTTCTTCCAGGAGAGTATGATCGTAAGTCCATAGAGAACCACAATAACGCGGATAAGTAAACGGCAGTTTACCACAAGGATTAAACTCTCCAAAAAGAATATCTGCCAATGCTGTTCCTCCTTCATTACCGGGTAAATATGCCATTAAAACAGCATCTGCCAATGGCTCAATTTCACGAATGATCCTTGGTCTCCCCTCGATAAGCAAAAGAATAACAGGCTTTCCGGTCTTTGACAATTTTTCTATCAGTTTTAACTGAATTCCCGGCAATGCCGGATCTTCAAGGTCACTGAATTTCTCTGCAGCAGGTTTTTCTCCCAGACATGCAATGATTACATCAGCTGAAGACGCTTTTTTACAAGCATCACTTATGTTAATATCTTCAGAGTAATCAATAGTCTGAGAGAAAATCACATTTGAATTACCAACTTTATGTTTTATTGCTTCAAGAATGGTTAATTTCTCCACATCATTGTATAGTGTATCCTGGCCCAAAAATGTCCTGGACCAGCCACCATTGAGGTAATTCAATGAGTTGGATGCCGGTCCGGTAACCAATACTTTCAAATCCTTTTTCAATGGCAAAATATGATTTTTATTTTTTAAGAGTGTAATGCTTTCTCTGGCTATTTGCAAATTCAGAGCATTTGATTCTTCAGAGGCAAAATCAGGATAATCATCCATGCAAGGCATAGGATTTTCAAAGACCCCTGATTTGTATTTCAGGTATAAGATTCTTCTTACTGCATCATCTATCCTTGACACAGGTACTTCGCCATCATTCACCAGGTCAATCAGATGAACAGCAAAACTTTCATCATAAGGTTCCATAACCATATCCACACCGCTTAGTATGCAGGCTTTTACAGCCTCACGCTCATCAGATACCACTTTGTGTATACTATGAAGAATATCAAGCTCACCCCAATCAGCCAGGACTACTCCTTTAAATCCCAATTCTTTTTTCAGAAGTTCTGTAACCAACCAGTGATCGGCATGTGAAGGTATCCCGTTTATGGTCCCGCCAGATAACATAACAGATAAAAGTCCTTCCTCGATAGCTTTTTGAAACGGTGGTAAATGGATCTGTCGAAGCATACCCTCCGATACAATTACGGGAAACCTGTCTTTACCATTCAATGAAGCTCCATATCCCAGGAAGTGTTTGCCACACGCTAACACCTTGTTTTTTGCCGATGGATCTTCTCCCTGTAAACCTTTTAACTGAGCAATACCCATTTGCTGGGTCAGATAGGTATCTTCTCCATAGCTTTCATAGATCCTTCCCCAGAAAGAATGTCTTGCTATGTCGAGTACCGGGGAGTAATTCCAGAATGTACAACTCGTTTTTACTTCATAAGCAGTAATCTCAGCTGCGCGATAAGCCAGCTCGGGTTCAAAGGTTGCAGCCAGGTTAATATTGTGTGGAAACATAACGGATCCTGCTGTATAATTCGCCCCGTGAACCGCATCAATTCCATAGATAACCGGTATTTTCAACCTTGTTTTCTCGATCACTGTTTGTTGAATGTATCCGATATAATGATGCCATTGTCGGGGTGTTAAAGGAAAGTTGCCTAAATTCTGAATACATCCTGCCCCGTATTTGATCAGCAGTTTGTTCACTTTCGACGTATCAAAGATAAGGGTATCCCGTACGCTGTAGAACTCGCCCTGAAGCAATGCCGGCAGTCCCAGATTCAGCATCTGACCCACTTTTTCTTCCAGCGTCATAAGAGCAATAAGGCTATCCACCCTATCATATATTATCTGTTCCCTGTCATTCGGTTCATTTGACTTACATGACAAAAAAAGGAAGGAAATGAATAAGAATAGAATACTATAAAGCTGTCGGTTTCTCATTCGCGCTCAATTATTGAATCAATAGTTTAACAGAACTACAAATCATCATTCGTCTTCGGCAATGCAAAAAGGAATATTGGCAGTTGCAGCATGCCCCTTTCCGTCAAGCACGTATACAAAAAGCCTGTATGCCCCTGCTGTTGAAGGAGCTTCAATTTCAACAGGATTTTTACCGATCCGTTGCATCCAGGTTTCGGGCTTGCTCTCATGATCACCACCCCAGCCAAGATCTTTGCTTTCGTGCATGATTTCCCATTTATAATTCAGTGTATCGCGCTCATGATCACGGGCAAAGACTTCCGCATGAATTGTTACACCCTTATTCAGAATAATATTATCGTAAGCTGTAAGTCTATTGAGCAGAAAGGAGTCAATTGTCGGACAACGATTTTCAGGCCACTTCCCTGTCCAGATCTTATGCATCGCATCAACAGTTTCCGTTATTTCACCGGATTCCAGGAACATACCATACCAGGTAGGAGTGCGTTCCTGTTTCTGTCCCCAAAGGAAAACAAAAGATCCCAGACAATGAATTGAATCAGCTTCAATAGCTTTTGTATACCTGTCAAGAAAAAACGTTGCTTTCTCCGTACTTGTTGGCTCAATTGCAGCATCCCATTTTGTTCTGGCAACCTCCCAATGCCCCGTAGCTCCCCATTCCGTAACCATATACGGACCTTCCCATCCTGATTCTTCAATCCTTTTCTGAAGATTGATAATATCGGCATACATTTGAATAGATAAAAAATCAATATCTGTACAATTTTCCTTGATATAATCTGCTTCTCTCTTTCCAATACCTGCCAATGTCGTCGTTGTAACGTGACAGGTATCAATTTTGTGAATCATCGAGGATATCTCGTTCACAGCATCAAATACTTTCATATTACTGGCTCCAAGGTTTATTTCATTTCCAATTGCCCAACCTAATAATGCCGGATGATCTTTAATTTTTATTACTTCACCTTTTATATATTCATACTGCTCCCTCACCCATACAGTGTCATCATAATCAAATCCATGGCGTTCACGTCCGACTTCCAGACCCATCAATACCATAAGCCCTGCATTGTATGCTCTGTCTAAGATTTCTCCGGCACTATTCTCACCATTTTCGGTTCTCCATGTCCTGAAAGAATTAGCACCATGCTCAGCCAGTGCTTCAATATTTCCAAATTCACATCCGGCACCTTTTGCATAAAACTCCGCTCCATCGACAAACAACCGATATTTCCCGCCGATTTGCTCAAGGGTTACTTTTGCAGGACCGGTTTTTTTATTTCCGGCATTGTCGGTACAATCAACCAGGACAACTATGATAATCAGGAAAAATACTATTCTTTTCATGAGTTAATCCTTATTTTATTAAGATCTTCTCCAGTTCCTCCAGCGACTTCCCTTTTGTTTCGGGCAGGTAGATAAGGATAAATATCAAACCTGCAAGACCAAATATCCCATAGATAAGAAATGTCCCTGCGTTGCCAATATTTGCCAATTCCCAGGGAAAAAGAAGCTGAACGGTAAAGCTTATTGCAGAATTAACAAATCCTGCCAACGAAATTGCCAGACCTCTTAAACGATTAGGAAACAATTCGGAAAATAATATCCACATCACCGGGCCCAGAGATATTGCGAAGGAAGCAACAAAGCCAATGATGCCGATGAGCACAAGCCAGGGATTAATGCTTATAGCCCTGGCAATGATCGCCCCCTGATATTCGCCGGCAACGCGTTCACCCAGAATCTGAACAAGTGCATCTTTAAAATCAATATCATTGGCAAAAGTCTGTCCCTGAAGTTGCATGATGCCTGCCAAATCTGAATTTTCAGTAAGCTTCATAAGTGATTGGGAAGATAATTCATAGGTGGCTGTATTAAAACTATAGGCCAAAAGGAACATACAAATCACAATACCCGACACACCAATTGCAAGCAATGGCTTCCTTCCAAACCTGTCAACAAATAAAATGGCCAAAACAGTAAACAAAAGATTTGTTAATCCAACGATTATGGCCTGAATAAAAGAAGCATCAGTTCCAATTCCAGTCTGTTTAAAAATCATCGGAGCATAAAAGAATACCGCGTTAATACCTGTAATTTGCTGTAATATGGCTATCACAATCCCAATGGTAAGAACGAGTTTCATCGCCGGCTTAAACAATTCAGTGAAATGAATTTTTTCCTTTTTATCCTTAACAGTGATGCTCGCTTTTATTTCCTTATACTCCTTCAAGGCCTGGTCCTTATTACTCATCCCGGAGAGTATATCAATGGCCTGTTTTTCGAAACCTTTCATAGCAAGCCATCTTGGACTTTCAGGAACTACATACAGGAATACATAATACAATATGGCAGGAAGAGCTTCCAAACCCAGCATCCACCTCCAGTTGTATTCCCGGATCATCAGCGATTTTGTCCACAAAGCATCTGATTTCCCAAGCCTGAGAATTAAATAATTTGTAAAGAATGCTACTGAAATACCAATAACAATATTCAACTGGTTAAAAGAGACCATTCTGCCTCTAAGCGCCGGAGGAGCTATTTCTGCGATATACATGGGAGCGATAATCAGGGAAGCTCCAACACCCAGTCCGCCAATCATACGGGCTATTACAAGGCTAATAAAATTGGGCGCAAGGGCAGAGAATACAGCCGAAATAAAATATAAGAGTGCGGCATACTTCAACACTTTCTTTCGTCCTATTTTATCAGAAACCGGACCGGAAATAATCATGGCCAGTGTTGCTGTGAGAGTAAGACAACTTACAGCCCAACCCAACTGTATTTTTGTCAATTCGAATTGTGGTCCAATAAATTCAACTACACCTGATATTACAGATGCATCAAATCCCATAAGGAACCCTCCAAGAGCAACTATAAATACGATGAGGAAAGAATGAAATAAAGAGTTACTGGTTTTCATGGAATGGCTATTTTAAAATAAAGTTGTTTTCAAGATCGGCATTTGAGTTACCACCAACCCAGACTTTAAAATCACCCGGATCGGTAACATACTCCATATCCTGATTATAAAATCCAAGTTGATCTGTATGAATTGCAAATCTGACTTTCCTCGTTTCACCTGGCCTGAGCGGGATACGCTCAAATGCCTTAAGCTCTCTGACAGGTCGTGTTCTGTTGGCTGCAATATCCCTTATATATAACTGGACAACATCTGTTCCCTCTGATTTTCCTGTATTTTCAATGTTCATTGTTATGATCACAGAATCTCCCAATGCGATTTCCCTTGATTCCAATTCCAACTCAGAGTATTTGAAAGATGTATATGATAATCCAAACCCAAAGGGAAACCATGGCTCGAAACCATAATCAAGATAATGAGAAGTATTGCCAATGGACAACTGGGGAGCCTCAACCGGAATGTCGTCCAATCGTTCCCAGGTCTCATTTGAAGCAGGTTTGCCGGTATTTTTATGATTGTAATACAGAGGTATCTGGCCAACATGACGCGGAAACGTAACAGGAAGTTTGCCTGATGGATTTTCCCTGCCTGAAATTATATCAGCAATTGCCGGTCCTCCCATAATTCCCGGATGCCATGCATACAACACTGCATCCAGTTTATCCATGACATTCTCAAAGGTAAGTGGGCGACCAGCCATAATAACTGCAATAACAGGCTTTTTCAGCTTTGCAATTTCTTCTATTAATTTCTCCTGTGCACCTGGCAAATTGATATCCGCTCTGCAATGTGATTCTCCTGATAAAATCGATTCTTCACCCAGAAAAAGGAGTACACAATCTGCCATCTTCGCTACTTTGACAGCATCAGGAAAACCCTCTGTTGTTATTGTACGACTGATCTCCAAACCACATGAGTATAACACATTCTGCTCTCCGAAATACTCTTTTAAACTTCTTAAAGGAGTTATAACATCCTTTTTATCTCCGTCAAACACCCAGGTTCCCAATTGGTCATGAGGCGAATCTGCCAAAGGACCTATAACCGCAATTTTTTCAGCTTTGTCAGTTAATGGCAAAATCGAATCGTCGTTTTTCAGCAATACTATACTTTGAACAGCAAGTCGATGTGCTATTTTTTTATTTTCATCATTGAGAATTGGAGGATAATCTTTAGAATTTGTATATGGAATATCAAACAACCCCAGTAAAAACTTGAGCTTTAAAATACGTCTTACAGCTTCGTCCAGTTTGTTCAATTCAATTTTTCCTTCCTCAATCAATTGAGGTAAATATTCGGCATAAGCTTTACTGTTCATTTCCATATGAAGGCCTGCATCAAATGCTTCAAATGCTGATTCCTTTAAATTTGCTGTGTATCCATGAGTTTGCATTTGAGGGATAGATTCCCAGTCACTGACAACCACACCATCATAATTCCACTCTTTTTGCAACACCTGCTGAAGAAGAAATCGGTTTCCTGATGCAGGAACACCATTTATTTCATTAAACGCAGTCATAAACGAGGCAACACCTTCTTCTGCACAAGCTTTAAAAGGAAGCAGGTAAACATCGCGCAGAACATTTTCAGGCACCGCAGCGGTGTTATAATCCCTTCCGCCCTCAGCAGCACCATAAGCAGCAAAATGTTTTGCACAGGCAGCAATGGATCCTTTATGGCTGAGATCATCACCCTGGTATCCTCTTACCATAGCTTTACCCATGAGGCTTTGCAGCAAAGGATCTTCTCCAAACCCTTCTGCAATTCTACCCCATCTGGGATCTCTGCATACATCTGTCATCGGACTAAACGTCCAGCGGATACCCGCTGATGCCGCTTCCATAGAGGCAATCTCAGCCGATCGTTCAACGAGTTCAGGGTTAAAAGTTGCAGCCATTCCCAATGGGATCGGGAATATCGTTTTAAATCCGTGAATTACATCTCTTGCAAATAAGATCGGGATCCCGAGGCGTGAAGAACCAACTGCAAGATGCTGAAGCCGGTTTATTGTTTTTGTATCCGTAACATTCAGGATGGAACCAACAAGGCCATTCTTTATTTTGTCATCGTGCCCGGTTCCTCCGTTCTCCTGTATCAGTTGCCCGATTTTCTCATCGAGAGTCAGTAAACTGAGGAGGGAATCTACCTTATAATCTATATCTGTTTTATCATTCTTTTGATCTGAGCAGGCAATTACAATTCCAGATAGCAAAATTGCGAGAAATACATTTTTCATGTCAATCCATTAAAAGTTTGAAGAACAGGATATATCTTATCCATTCGAAGCAAAGCATACACTTAGTCGAAATATATTAAGCTCCAGAAGGGGCTGTCTAAAAAGTCTCTGTGTTTCTCTGAGTCTTCTTTGTGATACTCTGTGGTTATTTCTTAATTTGTTAAACCACAGAGTTTAAAAAAATTCTTCTAAGAATATATTTTTTACTATTTAGACAGCCTCATCGATTAATATCCATCATTCTGTACCAAAGAACCTCCTGTTCTTTGTATTTCGGTTTGAGGAATCGGCCACAAGCCTCTCCTTGCGGGATTCCATTCCCAACCTTCATCGGTTTTATAATTTCCAAAGACCTGATCTCCAAGATTCCATCTTAATACATCCCAATACCTAACTTCTTCGAACGATAATTCAAGTCGCCTTTCCAGCATGATATCAGCCATGGTAATCCCTATTTTTTCAGGAACACCAGCCCGGTTTCTCACTTCGTTCACATAGAAATCTGTGCTTTCACCATTTGGATCGGTAGCTCCGTTGACTATACATTCTGCCAGCATCAGGTATACATCTGCCAGACGAATTACCCGGAAGTTATTCGCCCAAGCCATATCAATTCCTGGTACATCCTTTGCCATGGGTGCATATTTCATCCTGAAATATCCTTCGTAATCGAAATTATCGTTCCATGACATACCCAGAGCTGCCAGGGAATCGCCCGAAATAATCGAGGCATTATAGCGTATCACTTCGTTATTATCGAGGTAAAGCTGCGCAATTTCTGTAGTGGGTTTAATAAACCCCCAACCGGGTTGGAATATTACGGTATCCGTTTGTATAAGGCTGCGAATGCCGCACAATTGAATATCGACGTTAGCTTCCATTCGTGGATATGGGTTCGAAGCATCCCAGTCAAGACCTATCAGATCATTATAGTTCAACTCAAAAATAGATTCTTTATTAAACTCATAATCGAGGTCAAAGTTGTCGGCATAATTCTCCATCAATTCATATTTGTTCAATGCTATCAGTTGACCGAATGCATTTGCAGCATCCTGGTAATGATCACCCAGATTGAAATACGGAGACGACATGAACAAATAAGCCTTCCCCAGTAATGCCAGTGCAGCTCCTTTATCCACTCTTCCTTTTTCCGGAGCATTTACCGGAAGGGCAGGCACTGCCAGTTCAAGATCAGACACGATCAGACTGAAGATATCGGATATCTCCGCCCTGGTCATAGCATAGTCTTCCGATCCCAGGGACCGGTCGATCAGGGGTACTTTGCCAAAAAACCTTACCAGGTCAAAGTAATAGTATGCTCTCAGGAACCGTGCTTCAGCTAGAAATACCTTCACTGCATCGGTTTGCAATTCAGGCTTTGCTTCTACATTGTAAAAAATGATGTTGCACCTGTAAACACCTGCATAGTATTTTCTCCAAAGCTCCTCGGCTCCATAATCTGTTGCAGGAAGATTGAACCGATCGGCACCCACATAACAGGGCTGGTCGCTTTCATTATTCCCGCCTGCATTGGCATCATCTGATGCTGCATTAAGCTGCACAAAGCAAGACATACCCCAGGAATAAATCCAGGAAATAGGGTCATAAGCACTCACGAGAGCGCGATAGACATCCTCTTCGTTATTGAAAAAACTGGCTTCCAATAGTATGCCTTTGGGCTTAATATCAAACCGGTCATCTGAACATCCGGTCAATATCAGAACCACAAAAGCAACGACTAGATATTTTATATTTCTGATTTTCATAGTTCTAATTTTAGAAGTTAACATTTACACCAAATTTAACAGACATTGCCGAGGGATAGAATCCCCTGTCGATGCCTACATCAGCAGCCCAGTCGTCATTTGTCTGGCCTATTTCAGGATCTCCTCCCGTATATTTAGTTATGGTCAGGACATTTTCAGCAGAAACATAAAATCTCAGTTTTGAAATTTTAATTTTTTCAGTAAGTGAAACCGGCAAGGTATAACCCAGCATGATTTGTCTCAGTTTCAGATAAGAACCGTTCTCCAAAAAATAATTACTGGGCCTGAAATTCCTGTTCCTGTCATTTACTGTAGGTCGGAACCAACCATTATCTGCCTGGGGATTGGTATAATCCCATCGTTCGTCCCAGTATTTTAATGGTTTATTGTTCGTAGGCGAAAGGTCAGACCTGTAGGAACCGTTGTAAATAGAATTCCCGGTAACTCCCTGCCATAACATAGCAAAGTCAATTCCTTTGAACTCCAGGTTTATATTCATACCAAAAGTCCACTTCGGATAAGGTTGTCCTAGGTATACTTTATCATCTTCAGTAATCCTTCCATCGGGGATAAATACTTGATTTCCTAATGAATCTACGCCACCCACATCACGAAATCTGATGTCTCCCGGAATGGCTGATGGTTGCAATTCGTCCCCATCTTCATTGACATAACTGGCAATCTCGCCAGTATTATGGAAGATCCCATCGGTCTCATATCCCCAGAAATACCATGCAGGATACCCCACTTCAAATTTGTTCACATTGCCTTCACTCACACCCACAGATGCCCCGGTTAATTCTTTGATTTCATCTGTTAAACTCAGAACTTCATTTTCAACATAGCTAGCATTGAAGGTAACCGAGTAGTTGAAATTGCCAACCGCATCACTATAGGTTATGTCAAATTCCCAGCCTTTGTTCAATATATCCCCTGCATTGATCTTGGGAGCAGGATTTCCGGTATACAAAGGAGGAGTGGCGTCAACAATCAGGTCGATGGTTTTCTTTCTGAAATAGTCACCGGTAAGGAATAGCCTGTTCTGAAATACACCAACATCTAAACCGATGTCAAGCTGTTCACTTTGTTCCCATCGAAGGTCAGGATTTGCAGCACGGTCAGGACGTGCTCCGGTTACATTCGTATTCCCAAAGGGATAAATATTCCTATCGAATGAAATCGTCGAAGTCCAGTCAAAATTTCCAAGATTGGAAGTACTCCCGTTCCTTCCCCAGCTTCCCCTGATCTTTAAAAAATTTACAGCCTGTACAGGCCAGAAATCTTCGCGGGATACAATGTATCCCAAAGAAGCAGATGGAAAATAGCCCCACCGGTTGTTCGGCCCGAACTTATTGGATCCGTCTGCCCTTAGATTAAATGTGGCAAGGTATTTCTCTTTGTAGTTATAATTAATCCTTCCAAAGTATGAGATCAGCACAAACTCATCCTCAACACCATCCCACGGCTTGGGAATGATTGAATCGGGTTGCTGAGCCATACTCAAATAAGCAAATTCAGGCGTTTCATAAAGCAACATTTTGTTTTCAGCACCCATATAGACTTCTTTGTATTGTTCGTACGACATACCTGCCATTGCCCCCACGTAGTGAGAACCAAACGTTTTGGAATAATCCAGGTACTGATCAAAGAAGAATTTGAGCCCGTTTTTTGCTTCTTTCCTGATATAGCTTTTCGGATCCTGTCTCAGTGCATGGAAGTAATATGCAGGTTTCCAGTCTTCCCACGTCCCGTTCCAGTTTTCAAAGCTAATGGCGGGATTGTACGTAAAGTCAAATAATTTAACTTTCAATCCTGCTTTTCCCAGCGTTTTATTTTGCTTCCAGGTCATGTGGGTAATATCCATCCATGCCACGGGATTCGCAATCTCATTAAACACATTATTTGATAATCCATAATATTGCCCATCCCTTTGCGGAACAAGAGCAACGACTGAATCCGGAATATCCTGTGGGAGTTGAGAAGGATCATCAAACACAACCGGAGTTAAAGGATCAATGTTTGCTGCCATGGCAACAATCCCTGCAAATTCATTATTTTCATCAATGTTCGTCCTGGTTCTGTTGATGTAGTTTAATTTCGCATATACTTCCAGCCAGTCATTCACTTCATGGGTACCGTTCACATTCACCGTATACCTTTTAAAATTGGCTTTATCCCCTCCTATTGTACCATCTTCGTCGTAATAGCTGGTAGAAATATAATATAAAGAGTTTTCATTCCCCCCGCTGAAAGACAAATTATGACTCTGCACGGATGCGGGAGAAAGGATCTCTCCCATCCAGTCAGTCCCGGCACCCACCGTATCTTCATTGTATGGCACTTCTTCATTCACTTCAGCGATCAGATCGGGGTCATCGTAAGGAATACTGTCTCCTCTTCTCCAATAGCGATAGGCTTTTTCATGAAGATGTGCTTCTTTCAGATACCTGACATACTGTTCAGAAGTGAGTAACTCAGGCATCTTGGTTGGATAATTAATTCCATAATAGCCGTTGTATGAAGCTGTGCTCTTTCCTTTTTTCCCTTTCTTGGTTGTAATAAGCACAACTCCGTTTGCCGCTTCAGAACCATAAATAGCGGAAGAAGCAGCATCCTTCAGTATCTCGATGGATTCTATGTCGTTAGGATTGATGTCTTCAATACCACCCACCTTCATTCCATCCAGAACATACAAAGGATCACTTTTGTAATTCGATCCAACACCCCTGATCCTTACAGTCATTCCTCCACCGGGAGAACCGGAATTTTGAGCAATGGCCACACCGGAAACTTTACCCTGTAAGGCCTGTTCCACCCGAAGACTATGGTTCTGATTCAGCGTTTCATCATCAACCTTGGCAATCGATCCGGTAACAAGGCTCTTTTTAATAACCCCATACCCGACAACAACAACCTCATCAAGAGATTGCAGATCGAGCGATAGAGTAACATTGATCTCTGTCCGGTTGTCTACCGGAATTTCTTCTGACAGATAACCAACATAAGAGAATAGCAGTACAGGATTTTCAACATCTTTTACTGAGATAGAGTATGAACCGTCAATATCGGTAATTACTCCCACAGATGTCCCTTTTACCTGTACAGTAGCTCCGGGCAGACCTTCATTATCTTCACCGGTAACCACTCCTTTGATTTCAACCTGCTGTCCGTTGGCAAAAGCAACAACAAGCAAGAAGAACAAAATGGATAAAAGAACTCGATTCGTCATAGGTAATAAATAGTTAAGGTTAGTTTATAAATACAAATCTGGTTTCTGATTTCAATTCACACCTAAACTATGAACTGTTCGCTGAGTTTCATAATAAAGAAACACATCAAAAACTCAACAATACCTCAACAAAAACTCAACAGAAAAATATTAATGTATTGATATGAAGCCTTTTAACTAAAATGAGTTTCAACCAAATTATATAGCCGTAACTCAAATTTGTGTTCTGGGCCGAAGTGAATACTGAAGTATTTCAGATTCTCTGAGGTCAAACGAAAAGTATCTGATAACTCTTTACAGATACAATTTCCATATTAAAATTTCAAGGCAAGTCCAACTCCAAAAACTTCTTTAAACTGGATCTTCGGATCTTTCGCATTTCCTGCCTCATCAAGTTCACGGAAGTTTTCGTCGTAAATCAGGTGAGTATTCAAATTTACAGACAGAGCCTTCCATACTTTTAAATTTATGAGTACTTCCCAGCTAATATATGGAGCCTTGAGTCTTTCATTTCCATCGTAAAGAATAATTTTAGTATCAAGGTAATCATAGAATATATCAAGCTTTGTAAGAAAATTAATGTTTTCAGCAATTTCTTTCTGGTATTTTATTTTAGCGATAAACCCAAATTCAGTTTTCAGATTTTTACCGGATTCAATTGAATTTCGTTTGCTGTATATTGTATCATTTACATAGATAAGCTTCAGGTTTACCGGTGAAAGAAAAGCTGAAAATGCATCATTGGGGTTATAATCCATACCAATGGCAAGATTAACAGTCAGAGGAGACAGAAAGTCAGATATTGTATCTTCCGGTTCTTTTGTATAGTCGTATCCCTTTGAAAACTGACTTTTCATATTAAGAATTACGGCATAATACCATTTTTTGGTTGCTTTGTAGCCAAATTTGGATCCAAATTCAATCAGATCATCATTCTTTCTGTATCCTGTACTTTCCTGATTGGTTAAGCCATATGCCAGATCCAATATATTCTCCCATACTACCTTGTCCAGCTCGTATTTGGCAAATACATTTCCCCGGCTATTGAGTGCAAGAGATCTTTCACCACCTGCAGACCAGTTCTCAAAGTATGCCTGAGAGAAAGTCAATGATAAGGATGCTCCGGCTTTCCATGCAGTATCCTTTGCAGAGACAACAGTTGATAAAGTATCCGTAGTTTGAGATCTAACAAACACCCCTGATACAATCAGCGAAAACAAAACAAACAGGAATATTCTTTTCATAGTCAAATCATTATTTTGATTGGTAAATATACACATCTCTCTGCTGAAAGGGTATTGAAACACCTTCTGTATCAAAAGTTTTTGTGATAGTTTCCGGCATGTAAAAAAGTAACTTTCAGAAAAAGAGAAATTACACTTCTGGCCCCTTTAACAACTTCTCAACAATATTTGCAGCCGTTTTGACCACCCGGGGACATAATTCCCTGAAAACATTATTTTTACGCAATTCTTCAAGTTCATCTTCCTTGCTTACATCCTTACCAAGAATATCCTTACAGTTAAGAGATTTGTATTCATTCGAAAATTCCTCTGAAAATTTATTCAGAATCATCCGCAGTCTGGCCTTTCCTTCCTGATCCCTGGCCTGGTCAATTCCATAACGCAAGCCCAGGATGATATAAGAGCCAACTACAGCGCCACATGTCTGACCCTGATAATTGATACCTGCACCAAGACCGGTTGCTAATTTCAGTGCATCTTTTTCCTTTAAACCCAGTTCACTACCAAATGCAGTCACTATGGATTGTGCACAATTGTAACCCTCTAAAAACAATTCAACCGATTTATCTTCCTTCATTTGTTATGAATAATTGGTTCAGTAAATGTAATTATTCCGATTGATTTATCAGAGAAATACTATAACAAGCAACAATGCCTGCTGTTTCCGTACGCAAACGGCTATTGCCCAAAGATATGGATCTATAATCCCTGCTCATGGCATGTTTAATTTCTTTTTCTGAAAAATCTCCTTCAGGGCCTATTAATATTAGTACATCATTGTTTGCCGGGTATATGTTATGCAAATCCGATTTTTCCATTTTATGACAATGTGCAATGTACAATTTACATTCGTTGTATTGTTTTTCAACAAATTCATTAAACTTTATACATGGATTCAGTTTGGGCTTATACGCTTTTATTGATTGTTTCATTGCTGCTATAATGACCTTTTCTGTCCGGTCCAGTCGTATTTTTCTTCGTTCAGAATGATCTGTAATGATCGGAGTAATTTCATCAATGCCAATTTCAGTTGCCTTTTCAACAAACCATTCAAAACGGTCGATGCTTTTTGTAGGGGCAATGGCAATATGCAAATAATATCTCCTTTTTTTATATTCCGCTATTGTATTTTCAAAATGCACCAATACCTTTTTCTTATCAAGCACTTCAATTACAGCTTCAGACAGAATGCCTTTTCCATCGGTAAGAAAAACGCGATCTCCTGATTTGAGCCGCAGAACATTGATGCAATGGAGAGCTTCATCGTCATTCAAAAAATGAATGTCATTATGTAAGTCGGGAGTATAAAATAGTTGCATAAAATGGTGATCTTTGCTTCAAATATAAAGAATTCAACGAATTGAAAAGAATTGGTTTGCTTTCTGATACACATGGATCTCTGGATAAAAGAGTTTACAGCTATTTTGATGATTGCGATGAAATATGGCATGCAGGTGACATTGGTTCCGTTGAACTTTATGAGAATCTTGAAAGCTGGAAACCCGTAAAAGCAGTATTTGGAAATATTGATGGCCATAAACTCAGCGCGTTTCTTCCGGAGATATTGCGTTTTCAATGTGAGGAAGTTAAAGTGCTCATGAAACATATCGGAGGCTATCCGGGAAGATATGATCGATCGGTCTGTCACTCAATAGCTGAAGATCCGCCGGATCTTTTTATATCCGGTCATTCTCATATTTTAAAAGTTCAGAATGACAAAAAAAACCACCTGCTGCATATAAATCCCGGAGCTGCAGGAAATATTGGACTCCATAAAGTAAAGACTGTTGTAAAATTTACAATTGAAGCCCATAATATCAAAGATCTTGAAGTTTTTGAAATGACAAAGAAGTAGTAAATTATTCATCCTCTCTGAATTCTGAATTTCCTTCCATGGCTTCGCGATACCTCCTGTAAAAACCGGTTTTTTTCCTATCCGTGGCAATCATATATATATAAGATGTTTCTCCCCTGGGAACTTTCATTTTCCTGTCGCGGGTTTTCATGTTCATAATGGTTTCAACAAATTCCCTGTTGCTTGAAAGAGTCTGCATAACACCACGTGTATATCCGAAATAATAGTATGTTCTGCGGTCGATTTCAAAAAACATATCCATAATATCCCCGCTGCGTTTTATCTGCAATTCAATAAATCCATTTACTTTTTTATTGATTTGTGTATTGTTTATACTACCAATACCTATTTTGCCTTCCGAACAATAAGAATTTGTTTCATCATTCCAAACCAATGTTAAATCTGTCAATATCATGGTATGCTTTAACTCATCCGGCGGATTCCTGACTGTACCAAACAACGATAATTCATCCCTGAATTTTTGAGTTTGTTCCTTTCCCAAAAAATATTCAAAAGTTTTCTGGAGCACCGGTCTGTTCATATCAACCGGGTCAAGGTCAGACGCACTGTCAATTTCCTGGGCCATTAGCTGAATCATTGGTTCTGAAAGATAAAAATCAATCATCAATACAATATCAAGGGTTGTTTTGTTTTCAGATTCCAGGTGGGTTACATTGCCAAACGCATCAAGTTTAAGCTGTCCGAGGTCTTCTCCAAGATCCAGTTTCCCTTCACTATAAAGTCGACAATTTTCGCGATGAAGACTGAGATAATCTTCAGGCAGAGTAAAGTCATTGATTTTTTCTTTTGAACCGATTTTATAAAGTTGCTGCGCTTTGTCGTAATATAAAAATCCATCAGATGCAATCACCGGTTTGTCACTATAACTTTTATGAGAACTAAAGAATGCCGGATAAATATGTACCGAATCATAATGCATAAACATGCCTGCATATATTTTATTTCTTTCAATGTTAACCGGTTGTTCAGCCAAAGGAATATAAATATTGTACGGATCAATCCTGGAATTAAAATACAACCACTGTGGATTAAGGTTTTCGCAGTTATGTTCAATCAATGCCCCTCCTTTAAATGTCAGAAGAGAGTCTATTGATTTTAAAAACGCTCTGCCCTGAAACTGGTAAACAGGGCTTAAATGAAAATCAGCTGTTTCATAAATATCTCCACTGGCAATAGAAATAAGACCACTGTCCACTTTTATTTCATCAAAATGTATTAGCTGTACTTCTCCCGTCTCATCAACATAATCATAATTTCCAAATCCTGAATAGTAGTTTCTGCTGGCAATGTTCAGGGTTGCGGAATGAATAGTATGGTATTTGGTTGTTTTGTTTGTTCTTATGGTGGCATCTTCGAGGGTACGCATCTTAGCGTCTCTTTCAACAGTTACTAATCCTTCGGAAGGATAAATTCTGGAATCTGCTACTTCAATGAATTTTACTCCTTTGGCATTGATATGATTATTTTCATAATCGTAATATGCCAGAGGAGATACAAAATTCAACGAATCCTGATCAGGATGCAAAGAAATGTATCTTGGTCCATAGGGTTCGATGTCTTCATCTGTATAATCTACTGAAACCGTATCTGTCCATGATCCCATTGCCAGTTCTTTTTGGGTCATATCCCAAATGAAATAATCGATGTAACTCACATATCTGTTGTCGGGAAAATTGACCAGTGTAAATTCCTCATTTGATTTAAACCACCCTTTTTTCTTCCTGTAATCAATATGAGCATTTACATTGTCTGTTAGTACTGTAAATCCCTCAGTATGCAATGATTTCAGATAAAAATCAGCAGTATCTGAATAGATATCATATGATTTATAGGTGAATAAGTCAGAATGAAGATCCGAGTTCTTAAGATCCATTTTCCCATTCCCTGATAATCCCGTTGGTTCAAGAAGCAGGCTGCCGTTCAGTTTTGTCGAATCATTAAAAATAGTAAAATCCGTATCTGTTTTGTCAGCATACATTTTGTCGTCATATGGCACCCAATGAATGTAGTTATTCACTGAATTTACTTTTGGGTATTCCACCTCAGTGGTTTTCTGAGCGATGGTATAATCTGTTGCCAGGGTATTCATTGAATCAGGATAAAAAATAAAATCACTGGAACGTGTTGTTGAAGTAATGTACTCCAGTGTGCCATCGCCTCTCAGTCCTTTGTTTGATAACCAGATCTCATTGTTAAATGTTCCTTTTCCCTCGTATACAGGATATCCGTTTTCAGGCGTCATATGTCTGAATCCCAAGGAATTATCAGGTTGCAACGACAATTCTTTTTCAAAGACAGGAAAGATACCTGCAGATACGAACTCACCCTTGAAAAACAAATCCTTATAGTTAAAATTATCCAAACTGTCCATGACAAATGGATAAACTTCAAAATAAAAATCATTTGATTCATACACTCCGTTCTGAATATCGCTTCTCTCATAATATACATAAGAATTTTCCCTGCTGGTAAAAACAGGATATTCAGGATAACTTTCTCTTCCTGATTTATTGTCAGGTTTATCAATTAAAACTTCCCCTGTTATATGATGTAATCTGTTTCTTACATGATCGGCAACAGGAAGTCCGTAGTTGTCCCGCTGTCCTGTCAGAAACTGGATGTGTAATGAATCAACATTTTGCAGATTCACCTTGAACGAATCGTAATGAAAGAAAAAATTGCTCCCGAAGAATGTCAGCAATCCGGCTGTAACTACTCCATCAAACTGAAAATTTCTATTGCTTTTCAAAATAATCCGATTGTACTTAGGATAGATAGTAACATTCTGAGAATCACTAACATGAATTTCAGGTATGCCATTTATTATCAGGTCATTCGTTTTAATATCATAAATCGCATTCTCTAAAGGAGCTTCCACCACAGATTCAAATCCAACAACATCATAGTCTATTTTATTAATGCTCGCTGCCAGATAATCGTACAGGCGTGGTTTCAGGGTAATTGTTTCCGTGTTCTTATCATAAAAAATGAAGCCTCCATAAGCCATTTTCATAGCTTGTTGCTGCACCTGGTGCAAAGGCATCTTCAGATAATCAGCGTAAACAGATACCGGGAATTCATCGCTTCCATATTTTTTGGCAAAACTCTTTAGCGACACCAATGGATGAGCCTTGTCCATCATCATCATACTCATGAATTTGTTGTAATTGAAATAATTTACCGATTCAAAATATGCATTCCCGATAGCTGCTCCTCTTGGTGCTGTGAATTTCATTATATCCTCATCCATTTGCCATGTTAGCTGATCAAAATTCATATCCACTTTATGATATGAATTTGAATATGGCCCCTGTGATGAAAAATTATCCGATTTTAAAAGTGTAAGTTCTTTTATGTTAACCCGGTATGTGAAAAACAGATCGGGATGAAAAATTGAATCATTCCTCAGTTTTATTGAAACAGATGTACTTAAACTGGAAATCCTGTCGCTCCGAAAACCAAAATAGACAGAAGATGCGGATAACACCAGGGTATCATTCCGATAGATCTTTAATTTTGCGGTTTTCTCAATAGTACCCGTTCCCACCAGCTTAGCTCCCTGCATGGATAATCCTCCTTCATAATCAATGTTTTCATATAAATCTTCGATGAGAAATTCTTTCGTATAAGAGTCAAACTTTGGATAAGTTGCCTGCTCAGGTTCCTTATTGTATTTCACTTTATCATGCAAAATACCTTTCAGAGGCTCATCGAAATATATTTTATTCGTGAAAGTAACATCTTCAGCTGTATACTCAGATTTCTTAAGTTCAATTTCATAATCCTGAAGCAGAGCAAAAACATCGTCACGATTATAGCCTCCTCTTTCCCATGTAACAAGCCCTCCTTCTCCTTTCCAGATATAATCAATCGGATAAACAATTCCCCTGGTTTGAAAAAGATGCATGCTATCCCGTACCGAATAACAAATCAAATCAACATCAATAAACTCCACCCTGAGATCCTTATGATTTAAAATTTTATAACTTCCATTTCTAACACGCCAGGTTGTTGAGCTTGATTTGTAAATAAGATTTTCTCTTAACAAGATATCCGTAAACTCAAGAATATTTTTAATTTCAAATGTTTTGGTCTTTTTTTTCTCGAGTATCTTTCCGAAACCTTCAACCCAATTGGAATAATTTTCATCACTGGAATTGTATTTTTTAAATGCCATCATGCATGAAAGAAAACAATAAAAATGAGGATAAGGTCTGGCATTTCTCTTTATCATCAATTGACTCAATGTTATGATGTTGTATTGTTCTTCCGGGTTAAACAGGCTGTCCTCCTGCCATGCTTCAACAAATTCTTCCAATACATCTTTATACTGTTCAGGCAAATTGCTCATGTATTTTGTCAGCTCTTCAATGTATGCAAGAGTATCACCACTGAAAACTTCGTTTTTTTGAGTGAAGGCTGATTTGACAGATAAGGTTAACAGAACAAGTACTGAAAGCAACAGTGATCGGTATAGAACTTTTGCTGAATGCATAAACTGTTTGATTTTCTCAATCGGTTGAAAAGAAAAATTATTTTTAGTTAGAAATTGCATTTGATCAATTCATCATAATAAAATTAGTCAATTCCGATTAAACGACATCATAAGCCATCCATCCAGCAAATAATTCTCAATGGGTTCAAGGAAATATTGCTCCGCCAGGGATTGAATGGTCTGCCGATCTTCATATAATATTCCGCTAAGGAACAATACACCTCCTTTTTTTGTGACAGTTGAATAGTCTTTCATATGTTCAAGCAAGACATTCAGGTTGATATTAGCCAATACAACATCGAATTTTTTCTCCGGCAAGCTCTCATTACCTCCATGCAAAACCTGAATATTTTGTATGGAATTCCTTTGTATGTTCTCGAGTGTATTTGCATAAGACCATTTATCGATATCCAGGGCAATCACTTCTGAAGCTCCCAATTTTGAAGCGAGGATGCTTAAAATACCTGTTCCACACCCCATATCCAGCACAACTTTATCCTGAAAATCAAAATCCAGCATCTTCTCAATCATAAGTCGGGTTGTTTGATGATGACCTGTTCCAAACGACATCTTTGGTTCAATAATTAACTCAATGGGAATTTTTGGGAAATCTCCATGAAAAGGCGCTTTTATAACACATTTGTTCTTTATGATAACAGGCTTGAAATTTCTTTCCCAAATAAGGTTCCAGTTTTTTTCAGAAACATTCTCGAGTTCCCAGTTCACATGACAGCCGACCTTTTCCATAAAAGTCCTTATACCATCCAGATCATCCCTTGAAAATTTTTCTACGGGAACATATGCCATAATGGTATCCTTTTCTTCGTTTATCCCATCGTAATTGTATTGATCAAGCAAAGCAAACAAAACCTCTGCATTGTCTGAAGAAAAAGGATCCAGCTTAAATTGAACTGATTTGTATATCATAAAAAAGTTTGATACTTATAAAAAAGCTGTCAGTAAATTACTCATAGCAAATCAATATGCGATTTTAAAATTCGGTAAAAAAAAACGACAACCTGTAAAACCGATTGTCGTTTTTTTTACACAATATTTTATGATTAAAATGCATTTACAATACCCATAAAGTCCTCGGCCTGTAATGAAGCCCCTCCAATTAATCCTCCGTCAACATCCGGATTCGTAAAAAGTTCTGCTGCATTTGATGGTTTGCAACTGCCGCCATATAAAATTGAAATATTCTCAGCGATATGTTGCCCGTATTTGCCATGAATATGATCCCGGATGACTTTATGCATTTCCTGTGCCTGTTCAGGGGAAGCAGTTTTTCCCGTACCAATAGCCCAAACCGGTTCATAAGCGATAACAAGTTTACTGAATTCTTCAGAAGACAAGTCAAACAAACCTTTGTTAAGCTGTGTCTTAACAACATCAAAATGTTTACCTGCTTCTCTTTCTTCAAGCACTTCCCCAATGCAAAATATTGGAATTAGTTCTTTATCCAATACAAGTTTTACCTTTTCTGCAAGAATAGCATCTGTTTCTCCATAGTATGCTCTTCTCTCAGAATGTCCGATAATAGCATAAGAAGCACCTGTTGATTTTATCATAGCGACAGATACTTCCCCGGTATATGCTCCGCTCTCCTTATTAGCGCAATTCTGGGCACCCAGAAACAAAGCATCTTTCGTAATTAACTGACTGACTTCAGTCAAATGAATAAATGGAGTACACAAAACCACAGTAACATCTTTACCTGATATTCTTTCATTTACATCTTTTGCCAGTTCAATACCTTCCTGCAATGTTGTATTCATTTTCCAGTTGCCTGCAACAATATGTTTTCTCATAATAATATAGTATATGTTATTGATGAATATTTTCTGGGCGCGAAATTATAAAAAACTTACTTAACAGCTTTACAAAGCAACTATTTAGGATGAATATATATAAACAAGCCGGTATGATTTTATGATCTCGAATATTCACACGCTTCACGAATAAGGTCAATTGCCTTTTCAAACACAGCAATATCCTCAAAACCATAGGATAATCTTAACTGGTATTTGGCCGTATTACTTATACTGCAAACAGTCCCGGGCACATAAATCAGACGTGGTAACTTAACAGGATCCCCGTCAATTGCAGGATCTCCTGTTGTGCGCGATAAAAATTTATAAAACCTGGAACCTCCATTCGTTTCAATTCTGTCAAGAGTCAGATAAAAATAAAATCCGGCGCTTCCTCCTCTCAGATCAGATAAATACTTACTAAGTTTTGATTTCAGCAATTTTTGAATTGCCAGGGATTTATGCCTGTAACCGAGATTTACTTTTTCTTTTTGGATCTGGATATGATGATCAAGCAACCAGCTTGCGATTTCCTGGTTAAGCAGTGAGGCGCTGAAACCAATATCTGAAGTTCGTTGTATCAATAATTTGCAAATGATATTATCTTTTGCTATCAGATAGCCTATTCTGAGTGCCGGAGCGATTACTTTTGATAATGTTCCGAGTTCAAATACATTGTCCAGAGTATTGTATTTCAAACCCGATATTGGAAGCGGAACCTTAGCATCATGTATTATATCTTCATAGGCTTTATCAAAAATTACAGGGATCTTTCTTTTCAGTTTTTCAGAAAGACTGATAGAAATTTCAACTATACTTTTTTTCCGTTCGTTCGATAAAATTGTACCTGTCGGATTATTTACAGTGACAATATACAAAAAGGAAATTTTTCCAATATCAATGTTTCTTAAGGTTTTCTTTAAAATATCCACACGAATGCCTCTATCATCTTCTTCGATTGGAAGCAGGTCAAATCCTTTGCGTTTCAGAGTTTCAGTATAAATGTAATAATAAGGATCGGCAGTAATAACATACCCGGGATCAATGATATCCGCAAATGAATCCAATATACTTGTAGCACCGTCTGATCCGATCAGGATTCGATAATCAGTCAGTTCTCTTTCTGTAAGACCCCCAATGTTGTTTCTTATGTAATAGTTACGGATAGAATTTCGCAAGGCAATGGATCCTTCAGCTCCTCCATAATTAAGGACATTCCTGTATTTTTCAGGATTATGAATTACCTGATCATAGGCTTTGATTATTTCTTTTGCTGGTATTGTTTTGTCATTCACATAGCCAACTCCAAGATTAATGTCAATTCCTTCACGAAAATTATCAGCGAATTCACCTGTCATTTCATTCACGGCTGAAGGAACAGATGATCTTTTTCCATATGTTGAAAGTTTAAATTGCATCATGTTTAAAACCAATTGAAGCTCCTCGCCACAAGCGGCGAGGTACTATTCTCACGAGCATAGCGAGTAATCTTCGATCCTTTTTTTGTGTGCTCGCTAACCCCGCAGTGCTCCGTCGCTATAGCTATGGCGCAAGCGACAAGCTACGGGGAATCGAGTTTACGAGCTCGGCGAAGCCAATGCGCTCGCAGGATTCAACAAATGTTTGACTTATTTTCATACAAGTGAAATACTACCTCTGCAGATAAATACGCAATTTTTAAAACTCATTTTTTCAATTTCAATTGTTGAGTTCGAAAAACACCCAATATTGATGATATAAATCCGATGAACAGGACTACCGTTAATTCAAAATAATCATTCTTTTTCCTGGCGGTCTCCAACATACAAAATGACAATCCGTCCTCATTGAAAAAACTATCCGGAGGTATGTTTCGATAATGCCATTTACCAATAACAGTCCCTTCTTTAAGCAACATCAAACCCGGATCACTTCGTATCATTGTCTTTAATGTGATATTGTCAGTAATGTAAAAATCGAATGCAAGATTCAACTTTGCTTTTAATTCATCAAGAACATCATTCGTTGAGGAAGTCATACCATATACTTTGTAATTATTATGAATTGCCATTGCTGCAAACTCATTCATTCTTTCAAGACCTTTGCAATTGGTTTTTTCCAGATCACAAGTAACAATCAAAAACGAATACCCTTTATCAGCCAATATACTATCGGTAATATTATAATCCTCTTTAAAAGAAGTTAAAGAGAAATCATGAACCGGAGGTTTATACCCACTTTTCACCAACATATTTTTTGTTTCTACCCAGTTCCAAGAAGTATCATTCCAGGGTTGCATTTCGGAATCAAGAGTAAACTCCTTGATAATTCCATCTTTTTCATATACAAGAATTGTTTCATATTCATCTGTTGGCATACCTTCCGGAATTTTCATTGATGCAGGAATATTGGCCCCGATATGATATGGTCTGAAATCAATGAAAGGAAGATTAAAGTATGAATGCAATGATAAAAGTAAGGTTGATAGGCCAAAAACAATTACAACATACCATTGATAAGAAGGCCTGATAATGTGTAAGTAATTTTTTCGTTGTCGGAACACGATCAGGGTCGGAACAATGAATATCAGATTTTTAAAGAAAGTCTGCCAGTTTGTAAGTATTATGGCATCTCCAAAGCATCCGCAATCTGATACGGGGTTGGTTAAAGCAATCCCAAATGTCAATGGTGTAAAAAATGACATGAATAACAGAAGTGCCCAACTTGCTTCTTTTATTCTGATTTTTAAGAACAAACACAATCCTATTGTGAGTTCCGCACAACTCAGTAAAATTGATAAAGCAAGAGCCATAGGAGAAAGGAAATCCAATCCGAAAGCTTCAAAATAATCCATAAATTTATAAGTGGATCCCATAGGGTCAATGGCTTTTACAAAGCCTGAAAAAATAAAGACTATTCCCATCAAATACCTCGCAAGATTTCTGACAATGTTCATGGTCATGACAATGAAAGTTTTGATTTTATTTTATTGATTATTATTTCTGAGATTCTTACGGGATCTAACATACCACCATTTGTGCCGGTACATTCTATTAATTCGAAATCATCGTTTTCTTTGACTTGCCATAAATATATATCCCTGACCTTTTTCTGAAAATTAAGATCAGCTTCATGTATATCATGGGCTCCGTTTAAATAATTTCTGTCCGTTCCCTGTCTGCTTTTGTTCAGACTCTTCTGAGTAAATTGAAAAGGTACATCCAAATACAGATTCAAATCAGGTACCGGTATTTTATTGTATTCGTACTCAAAATTCTTTATCCATTCAGCGAGATGAATTTTTGCCCCCTCATCAGTAAGTTTTGCACACTGAAATGCGATATTTGAATACAAATATCTGTCAGCAATAACTATATACCCGTCATCCATCCATTGTCTTAAGGAATTGGCAGCATCATTTCTGTCTCCGGCATAAAGCAAAGCAATTAAATAAGGATTAACCTGATTGATATCCCCAAGATCTCCTCTCAGAAACCGGCTTATCAGGTCTCCCCATACAGGTGTCTCTGTACGGGGAAAATGGATAAATCTGCTTTTAAAATTCTGATTATTAAAGAATTGCTCAACCAGTTTTAATTGAGTTGATTTTCCGGATCCATCCAAACCTTCAATAACAATGAAACTCACGATTAATATTTTTTTTATCCAAAAATTCCTGGTGCCAATGCTTATTTTTACCTTTACAACTCCACTAACACCAATCGTTGCGATGGATAAAGATACATTATTTGTAAAAAAACGGATCATTAACTGCAGGGGAAAATGTATCGATTTTTCAGATCCGAAAGTTATCGGTATTTTGAATATTACTCCCGATTCGTTTTTTGACGGAGGCAAATATATGGATAAGAATTCCATCCTTAAGAGAATTGAAGAAATGACTGCAGAAGGAGCTGACATTATAGATATAGGAGCTTATTCATCAAGGCCGGGAGCAGTTCATATTACCGAAAAAGAGGAACTGCAAAGATTAACAACAGCCTTAAATATTGTACGTGGTAAACATCCGGAACTGATCCTGTCAGTCGACACATTTCGTTCGGGCGTTGCCCGGGTTGCAGTGAATGAATACAATGTTAGCATCATCAATGACGTTTCAGCAGGGAAGCTTGATAGAAAAATGCATGAAATGGTTGCAAAACTTCAGGTACCCTATATTCTGATGCACATGCCGGGAAATCCCCGGAACATGCAATCGAAAACAGATTACAAAGATCTTATCAACGAAATAATTGATTTTCTGGCAGATCAGGTAAGTTTACTAAAACGAAAAGGAGTCAATGACCTGATTGTTGATCCCGGATTCGGCTTCGGGAAAACGATCGAACAAAATTATCAGCTTTTAGCACATCTTGAGGCTTTTAAAGTATTAGATTGTCCGGTACTTGCAGGCATAAGCAGAAAGTCGATGATCTATAAATTTTTAGATACCCCAGTTAAAAATTCTTTGACCGGAACCATTGCTCTTAATATGCTTGCGCTTGTTCATGGTGCTGATGTTTTACGCGTTCATGATGTAGGGGAGGCAGTTCAAACCATACGATTGTTTTTAAAAACAAAAGAGGAAGGGAATAAATATCTGAACCTACACAAGTAATGTGTATATTTAACTAAGTTTTATTTGAATCATGCTTTTCACCTTCATAACAGTCCGCCTGATTGACATCATAGACATACTTCTTGTCGCCTTATTGATGTATCAGATTTATATGATGATCAGGGGAACTGTTGCATTCAGCATTTTTGTTGCGGTTATTGGTATCTGGCTTCTGCACTTCTTTGTAAGCATGTTTAAAATGAAGTTGCTTTCATCCATATTAGGCGCTGTAATTGAGGGAGGTGCTATAGCATTAATCATTCTATTCCAACAGGAGATAAGAAGGTATCTGATTTTTTTAGGAAGCCGATATTTCCCCAACAGAAGGTTGTCTCTCAGAAATTTTCTGAAAAGAGGCGATACGATTATACAAAAAGTAAAAATCTCTTCCATTCATCAAGCCTGTGTTAATATGTCGAATAGTTACACCGGTGCACTGATTGTTATATCCCGTAAATCATCTCTTGAGCTATACGCCGAAACCGGAGATACTCTTAATGCTCGAACATCAAGCAGACTTCTTGAAAGTATTTTTCTGAAAAACGGACCCCTGCATGATGGAGCAGCAATAATTGAAAATGAATACATTGTATCAGCACGCTGTGTTTTGCCTTTTTCCAGCAAAACAAATCTTCCTCCATATTACGGAATGAGGCACAGAGCGGGACTTGGCATCAGTGAAAATACAGATGCCCTGGTGATTATTATTTCAGAAGAACGCGGTGATATATCAGTAGCAGAACATGGTGAACTAATTTCCGGCATAGGTGAACAGGATCTTTGGAATATATTAAAAAAACGATTTGGATAATAATGCATGCCTATGAATATCAAAGAATTTCTAGAGTCTGAGATTATAAGTACAAAAAGTATTAAGCTTACGGTATATCATTTGTTCATTACCATCATTATCCTGATTGCAACGCGAATATTGATTTATATTATCCACAGAATATTCAAAAGGCAGGAAAGACGTAAGCGAATTGATCTTGGCACCAGCAGAGCCATCTATCAAATGATAAAGTATGTATTATGGGTTATAGCGATTGCATTTGCATTGGATACCATTGGAATAAAGATCACTTTTCTTCTTGCCAGTTCGGCAGCATTGTTGGTTGGTCTTGGATTGGGCCTGCAGCAAATATTTCAGGATTTTGTGTCCGGAATTACATTGCTGATCGAAGGCACATTAAAAGTGGATGATATTGTTCAAACAGCGAGTGGAGAGGTTGGCAAAGTAAAGGAAATAAATATGCGGACTTCTAAGCTGGAAACCAGAGACAATATCATACTGATTGTACCAAATTCAAAGCTTATCAACGATATAGTCATTAACTGGAGTCATCATGAAAAAAGAACACGTTTTTCTGTTAAGATTGGAGTAGCCTATGGTTCGGATGTTTTACATGTAAAAAAAGTACTTCTGGAATGTGCTTCCCAAATTGAGGATGTATTCTCAAATCCTGCCCCGTTTGTTCGTTTCCTTAATTTTGGAGATTCTTCTCTGAATTTTGAATTATTTTTCTGGACTACTGAGACTTTTCGTGTAGAAGATATTAAAAGCAATATCAGATTTAAAATTGACGAGGCATTTCGAAAGAACGGAATCAGAATACCATTCCCGCAAAGAGATGTTCATTTTTTCCCGGATAAAACAGGTAAATGAAAAAAGGATTACTTGAATCTGTTCTTCTCTCGTTTCTTAACAATTCTTGCTTTTGACTCCTCTCTGTTCAGCAATCGTTCGATATTTTTCTGGTGAGTTAAGATAAGCAGGACAGATACAATCATTGAGAATATAACAAGAGAGGAAATTGTGGTTTTGAAAACAAAAATTATCAGAATAGGAAATGAAATTCCTGCTATCATTGAACTAAGAGAGACATATCTTGTAGTTAAAAAAACAACAACAAAAATACCCAGACAGATAAGTGTTGGCTGCGGTTGAATTGCCAGTAATAGTCCAAGCAAAGTAGCCACTCCCTTACCACCTTTGAATCCAACATAAACAGGAAAAATGTGGCCCAGTACTGCTGCAGCCCCTAAAATCAACTGGTAATTCACAAAGTCAGTAGTACCGGGGATATAAACCTGTGTCAGCTTAACTATAGTAACAGCGACATATCCTTTTAATACATCAATAAGAAAAACCGGCAAGCCTGCCTTCCATCCAAGGACCCTTGCAGTATTTGTAAATCCTGCATTACCGCTGCCATGTTCTCTTACATCCAAACCGTAAAACCGTTTTCCAATCCAGACCGCTGAAGGAACTGCGCCAATGAAGTAGGCAAGAAGAATAAGTAAAATCTTGATTATCAAAGACATAATCAAAGAACAGATTGATAAGGCGTTACAAATTTAGAGGAAATTATTAATAATCAAAAAGATTGACTTACAATTTGAAAGTACTTGTTAAAAAGGACCTCTAAATCAATTGATTAGAGAGCTGATACAAAGGCATATTTCATGTTTTACAAGATCTCAAAAGGACTTACAGTCACTTTTCCATATTTCTCTTTGTATGCCAATAGTTTATCTTTTTGATTTTGCATTACCGTATTAAAGGCCTCTGGAATATCTTTCTCGTCAGCATAGATTTTTTCCATTCGTTCAATTTTTTCCAGGAATTTTTGTATTCTGATTGAAAATTGTTTTTCATACAGATCCCTTGAATATTCTCTGTTGAAAACTTGCATAAACAAAGACTTCAGATCCTCATATTTAGGAATATATCCTATTGGGGTTTCAATGGCATCATACTCTCCGTGCACTCTTCCTTCCATCCATATTAACCATACTTTTTTATCCACTTTTTCACTCAGAAACTCTCCGTTTTCTTTAATGAAGTAGTTGGTAGCAAATACTGCAGGTGCCTTTTTCAACTTTTTCTCAAATTTCAAATGGTTTTGGATGTACTGGCCCAATTGTACTACCAGGAAATCAAGATTAGCCATTGGGCTAAACTTTCTGACACCTTCCTTACCCAGAGTTGCCGCTGTAGTCTCCGATTCAATTGTAGCTCCGATATACACACCATGCTCCCAGTCGAGACTCTGAAAAACAGGAACAGAAGTATCCGAATCACGTCCACCATAAATAACTCCGCTAATAGGAACACCATCCGGATTATGAAGGTTAGGATCGACATTGGATAATTCATTTATTCTGACAGTATACCTTGCATTCTTGTGAGCATGCTCAATTTCTTTTCCTTCCTTGTCTTTATCTCCCAGTTTCCAGTTTTCGCTGAAATGATTCATTCCTTCATTCGGGAGTTCTTTACCCATATTCAGCCAATAAGGTTTTCCGTCATGAATTAGAATATTTGAAAAAATTAACTCCCTGGGAGTGGTAAGTACTTCATAAATGAAGGGATCATCTTTTGGATTCACATCGGTAATAATACCGAATATTCCCTGCTCGATATTCACTGCATGGCAAGTTCCGTCATTCCATTCTCTCAGGTAAGCGATATCGTCTCCAACGATTGTCTGGCCGGGAACCATAGCTGTTGAGGTCTTACCGCATGCACTTGGATAAGCACCGGTAAAGTATGATATCCTGTTTTTCCCTTCCGGTTTGATTCCCATAATAAACATGTGTTCTGTTAACCAGTCTTCGTTGTTAGCCTTATAGATTGCCAATCTGAGAGCCAGTTTTTTCAATCCAAGACTATTTCCGGCATATTGATTATTTACGGTAAGTACCCTGTCTTCTTTCAGGTCCATGTAAATTCTTCTTTTATCAATGTTCTTGGTGTTTCCCCTTGCATCCAGTTCTCCTGCCGAATGAATCAGGTAAAAGAAATCGTCGGAACCATTTAATTTTTTAAACTCCTCATAACCTGATCTGTAAAGAATATCTTCACTATGACCAACATAGGATGAGTCTGTCATCTGCATAGCACAGATCGAAAACTTTGAGTCAAGCGGGCCGAGACAGAAAAATCTGACCAGTACTTCTTTCCCTGCCATTGCTCCATCCATTATTTCAAGCACTTCTTTTACTCCTTCTTCTCTGGGCTTTGTTTTAATAACTTTACTCATTTTCATATCCGGAGTCACCAGAACACTTGTATTTTCTTTATCCCTTGCCTGATCATAATACCCATCGTAATGAATTGTATGGCCTTCCATAGTCAGCTTTTTTTCTTCACCTGTTCTCAAAGCCATTTCTCTGACATAATCTATGTCTTCCTGTGAATCGGTTATCACCGTAACCTTCGAAGGTTTTAGTATACCGGTGAATTCTTCCACAATGTTTAAAACCTTGGGATTATTCAAATACTTAAGTTTTTCCAGATTCTCTTTGCTTAAAATTTGTTGATCAATGTTCATATTTTTCTGCTTTTAGAGTTATTGATTTGATATATTGTAATTACCTGAAAACACTCAATTGTTTTTTTTAGCGGCAGCAAAGATAGAAAAAAATTGATATGTTAACCGTCTTATTATAATAAGTGCCAATAAATAATACAAACTAGTATTCAATTGGTTCATTGTATAGATAGGGTCAAATGTATCTATTTGTTAATCAAATAGTTAATTGAGAACCATGAATGTCCAATGTCCAATGTCCAATGTTAAACAAAACTTCAAATTTCTGTGGTTTGCGTTTCATAGATGGTGAATACCCTGAAAAAAGAAGGCAGATGAAACGCTTTTACTTTTTGGATCCTGTTCCCGGGGTTTCGCCCCGGACTGAAATAATTTCGCCCCTTCAGGGCTTTTTATACCAAGGACTCATGGTTGCGACACGATCGAAGTTTAGTAGTGCATAATCGATTTTCCAGCATCAATCTCCCAACTTCCGACTTCGGTCTTCCGACTCCAAACTCTCAACTCCTCAACTCCTCAACAATAAATGACTAACTGATTAATTGACTTCCCTGCCAGCCGGTTCACATGCCGAAGGCATAGCAGGCTGGGTCGAGCTCGCAAGCTCGGTTGGACAATCGATTAACTGATACAAATTGAATAAGCTAAATCATTAATCTTCATTTAATCGATTCATCGATTCTCCGATTAATCAATTTCTAACAATCCAATAACCCAGTAACCAGTAACTCTGGACTACTAAACACCTCAACGTATATACCTTCCGACTTCGGTCTTCGGACTTCAAACTCCAAACACAAAACTTTTTTCTCATTCCAATTCATGAATTACCAGTCCGCTGCGCAGTTTGGGCTCAAACCATGTTGTTTTTGGAGGCATTATGTTTCCTGTATCAGCAATATTCATTAACTGATCCATAGATACAGGATACAGAGCAAATGCCACTGCCATTTCGCCGCTGTCAACCCTCTTCTGTAATTCTTCCAGTCCCCTGATGCCACCAACAAATTCAATTCTCGTTGATTTTCTGAGGTCTTTAATATCCAGAACAGGATCCAGCAATACTTTTGAAAGGACGGTTACATCAAGACAGTCTATAGGATCATTATCGTTATAAGTATTCGCTTTTGCTCTTAAAATATACCATTTCCCATTAAGATACATTGAAAACTCATGCAAAGCAGAAGGTTTATAGGGTTTATCACCAAACTCCTCAACTTCAAAAGAATCCTGTATCTTAATCAGGAATTCTTCCTTTGTATAACCATTGAGATCCTTAATGACCCTATTATAATCAATAATTGTCAGCTGACCTGCGGGAAAATGAACCGCCAGAAAATAATTGTATTGCTCTTTGCCGGTATGATCCGGATTCTGTTTTTTTCGTTCTTCTCCCACATGTGCGGCAGCTGCCGTACGATGATGTCCGTCAGCGACATAGGTATATTTTATCTCTTCTCTGAAAATACGTTCTATCTCAACAACATCTTTATCATTACTCACTAACCACAGTTTATGTCCAACTCCATCGCCGGCTATAAAATCAAATTCTGGTCTTTCAGTGATTATCCGATTGACTATAGCATCAATTTTTTCGTTGTCATGATAGATAAAAAAAACCGGTTCGGCATTGAAATTCGTAACACGGATATGATTTTTCCGGTCTTCTTCTTTTTCCGGTCGTGTCAATTCATGTTTCCGAATTATTCCATTAAGATAATCCTCAACACTCGCACAAGTCACAAGGCCATATTGAGTTTTTCCCCACAATGTCTGGGCATAGATATAGTAAATTTCTTTTTCGTCCTGAGAAAAAATGCCGTCAGCAATTAGTTTCCTGATATTTTTCCTGCCTGTTTCGTAAACAATATCTGCATAATGATCTGTATCTTCAGGAAGATCGATCTCGGGTTTAACAACACGCAAAAAAGAATAGGGATTATCTCCTGCATCTTCTCTTGCTTCATCGGAACTCAGTACATCGTAAGGTCTGGAAGCGATACGACGTGCATATTCCTTCGCAGGTCTGAAACCTCTGAAGGGTTTAACTATTGCCATATGAAAATAATGTTCTGATAATTCAAATTGAAGCTCCTCGCCTCAAGCGGCGAGGAATCTTCGATCCTTTTTTTGTTTATTATTTTTGTGCTCGCTAACCCCGCAGCAACTTGCCCGCCGCATGCTATGGCAGGCGGGGCTACGGGGAACCGAGCTTGCGAGCTCGGCGAAGCCAATGCGCTCGCAGGATTCAATCAATTTACCTTAAAGGTCGTATCCCCATTCTTAATATAACCAACAATCTGACGGGCAGCAGCAAGTCCTGCATTAATATTGGCTTCAGCAGTTTGAGCTCCCATTTTTTTCGGTGTAGCAAAATAGCGATCAGGGTATTTTTCCATGAGAATATCTTTACAATCAGGCGCAGTATCAGTAATGTATCTGAAATCCGGTCTTTCTTCGAACATCTTTAAAAGAGATTTTTCATCTATGATTTCTTTTCTTGCTGTATTAACAAGTGTAGCTCCCTTAGGCATTACTGACAAAAGCTCATAATTAACAGATGCTTTTGTTTTCTCATTGGCTGGCAGATTTGTAGCTATATACTGACAGGTGTTATAGAGATCTTCTACATTCTCCGAATATTTTACGCCATCATTTTCAATAATCACTTTGTCGATATACGGATCGTGCGCATATAGTTCCATTCCCAGACCTTTGCCAATATGGCCCATTATTTTCCCTATATGACCATATGCCTGAAGGCCAAATTTTTTGCCTCTCAATTCTGTACCTGCTGTTCCGTTGAACCTGTTACGATTCATTAATATCATCATGCCTATACCTAATTCCGCCACAGCATTGGAATTCTGACCTGGAGTATTCATGACACAAATGCCTTTGGCTGTAGCTGCCTCCAAATCGACATTATCGTATCCTGCTCCAGCTCTCACTAAAACCTTAAGGTTTTTGCCTGCATCAATAACTTCTTTATCAATAATATCACTCCTGAAAATAATCGCATCGACATCCGAAGCAGCAGAAATCAATTCATCCTGCGATGAATATTTCTCAAGCAGAACAGCTTGAAATCCGGCATCATTTATAATTTTCTTAATCCCTTCAACAGCAATTGGAGCAAAGGGTTTAACCGTTGCTATAAGTACCTTGGTCATAATATTAGTTTTTTTAAAGTTTAGCCTCGAACTCTTTCATTGTACTAATCAGTGCTTTCACACTCTCTAATGGCAAGGCATTGTATATGGATGCTCTGAAACCACCCACGGAACGATGTCCTTTCACTCCTACCATACCTTTGGAAGCAGCGTATTCCAGAAAGGCCGCTTCTTTTTCTTTATATTCATCGGTCATTACAAAAGTGACATTCATAATAGACCGGTCTTTTTCATCCGGAATCGTTGATTTGAAAAGTTTGTTCCTGTCAATCTCCTCGTAAAGGATACCTGCTTTTTCAAGGTTCCTTTTATAAATAACCTCCACACCACCAAGGTTTTTCAGCCATTTCAGCATGTTGAGACATCCGTATAGTGACACACAAGCGGGTGTATTGAAAAGCGATGCCTTATCAATATAGGTCCTGTAATCAAGCATACTGGGTATCGGACGATCCACTTTCCCAAGAATATCATTTTTTATAATAACCACAGCAACACCTGCCGGTCCAACATTTTTCTGTGCACCTGCATAGATCATCCCATACTTGGAAACATCCACGGGACGACTCAATATATCAGAAGAAGCATCGGCTATCAAAGGAACCGGTGAATCAATATCCTCCCTGATCTCAGTTCCGAAAATGGTATTGTTGGCGGTGATATGAAAATAATCTGCATCAGCAGGTATTGTAAAATCCCTGGGTATGTATGTATAGTTTTTGTCTTTTGATGATGCTACTATTTCTACCTCTCCAAAAAGCCTGGCTTCTTTAATGGCTTTTGACGACCATGATCCTGTATCAAGATAAGCAGCCTTTTTCTGTAATAAATTGTAAGGCACCATGCAGAAGTTCAGACTCGCACCTCCGTGGGTAAATACGACAGAATGTGAGGCAGGCACGGCCATCAACTCACGTATAAGCAAAGCGGTCTCTTCAATTATTGCAGAAAATTCCTTCGATCGATGAGAAACTTCCATTACCGATAATCCGATTCCATTAAGATCTAAAATACCTTTTGCAGTTACTTCCTTCACTTCATCGGGAATAATTGAAGGTCCCGGGTTAAAATTGTGCTTTTTCATAATATATCTCGTTTGTTAATGATTTCCGGCTGCCAGCGCAGAGAAACGAACATAATTTTCACTGTTATTTAAATAACAATTGAAAATCGGAAGCGTAAAAATACAAAAATATCAATACTATCAACATTTTACCCGATAATATCTCTATACTTTTTACTAACAGGTATGTTCATTACCCATAATCCCATCAAATCCACTTGTCTGCATCCAGATTCTGGCTTTATTTAAATACTTTACTATTAATAAAAATCAGAAAAAACGACAACTAAAGTAAAATTTAGTACAAGGAATTCTATGCTGTTTTATTTATCAGAACCAATGGTTTAAGAAAGCTTTACGACAAATCATTCTGTTACCAGGTAAACATCTTTTAAAAAAGGGATTTTTGTTGTCAGATTGAACGTATGGCAATATTCCAGTACATCGTCCAGTCCATTTTTTTTCAAACGGTGACGCTGAGCGACTTTCTCAACGTAAGCATTCATATCTTGCCTGGCTATATTCCATAAATCCATCGACGCATAGGTCGAGTCACAAATAGTATAAAACCGATCATCCCTGAGGACCGATTCAGCCAATGCTCCGGCAAATAAGGTATCCTCCAGGTTAAATTTATTTTTCCACCCTGCACATACAATGAGCAAATCATGTTTTTTATGATGGATATGGTCAACCAGAGCTTTGTGATTCAGATAGGAACCTATCAGTACCTCATGACTATGAGCCGCCATCATGATCGTATTTGTTCCGTTGGTTGTACTATATACTATTTCTTTCCCTTTCACCCGGTTGGGAGTAAAATTGTAAGGAGAATTTCCGAAATCGGCAAAATCGCGAACAATTCCGTCTCTTTCGGCAGCTACCAAATAGCCACGATTTTTATAATCCTGTGCTTCTTCAAGCGTTGCAACCGGAATAATTTTTTTTGCTCCATTCATAAATGCAGTGCATATTGCCGATGTAGCCCGCAGAATATCAACAACTACGACGACAGCATCATCGTTGCGAAATGCTTCGTAAACAGCTGGTGTCAGACAAACTTCAATTTTACATCTATCCATCGATCATTATTTTGTCAGGAATGGCAATTTAACGACAATGGCTTTTAGCGACTTGTTCCTCACCTGCACATAAATTTCGTTATCAATCCAGGCATCTTCAGTTCTAAGATACCCCATGCCAATTCCCTGTTGCAATATAGGCGACATTGTTCCTGAGGTTACTCTCCCAATTTCGTCACCATCCGAATTTAACAATTTGTAGTCTTTTCGGGGAATGCCCCTATCAACCAACTTAAAGCCTACCAGTTTTTTGCTTACTCCGTTCTCTATCTGATCCCGGTACTTTTTTTTATCAATAAATTCTTTTCCCATATTCATCTTCACAATCCAGGATAAACCGGCTTCAATGGGCGATGTAGTATCGTCAATATCATTTCCGTAAAGAGAATAACCCATTTCAAGTCGAAGGGTATCCCGGGCAGCCAGACCTGCCGGAACAAGATCAAAAGGCTCTCCTGCTCTCAATATTTCCTTCCAAAGTACTTTTGCATATTTGTTGTGACAATACAATTCGAAACCACCCGCTCCTGTATATCCTGTAACTGATACTATGACATCTTCTGACCGCCCAACGGACATAGTTGTAAAGGAAAAACTCTTCATAGATTCCAGGTCAATGTCAACCAGAGTATCAAGTATCTCTTTTGCCTTTGGACCCTGAAGTGCTATTAACGACATCTCATCCGAGGCATTTTCAAGCAATACTCCAAAAGCATTGTTACGATTCAGCCAGTTCCAGTCTTTTTCAATGTTTGCAGCATTTACTACGAGCATATACTTTTCCGGTTCAAACCTGTAGATGATCAGATCATCCACAATCCCTCCCTTTCCGTTAGGCATACAGGAATACTGAGCTTTGCCAACTTCCAGCCCGGAAACATCGTTGGTGGTTGTATATTGCAACAAATCCATTGCATATTTTCCTTTTGCCCAGAACTCTCCCATATGAGAGACATCAAAGATACCCGCAGAATTTCTTACTGCAAGATGTTCCTTTACAACACCCGAATACTCAACCGGCATATTGAAACCGGCATATTCCACCATGCGCGCACCAGCTTCCTTATGCAGTTTGGTCAGAACAGTTTCTTTCATATCGTATGAATTATGGTACAAATGTAGAAATAATGACGGAAGATTTTTATGACAATTATTCTTAATAACATGAAAAAGGGGCTGTCTCAAAAAGTAAGAATTTTAAGATAGCCACTAAGTCACGAAGACTTAAAGAATTGAAGCTCCTCACCGCAAGCGGCGAGGAACCTTCGATCCTTTTTTTATTATTGTTTTTGTGCTCGCTAACCCAACAGCAACCTGCCTGCCGCAAGCTATGGCAGACGGGGCTGCAGGGAACCAAGTTTACAAGCTCGGCCCAGCCTGCACGATTGGCAGGGAAGTCAATGTGCTCGCGGGATTCACAAACTCCTGTTTTTCAACTATATATAACTTTATGAGTACTTTGTGATTTAGTACCCTGGTAGCAAAATTTCAACTTTTGAGACAGCCCCTTCCACGAAAAGAAAATCAATTTTCGTTATTTACTAAGTACTTTAAATTCAACCCGGCGATTCTTTGCCCTGCCTTCGGCCGTGTTATTTGGAGCTATTGGTTGTGAATAGGCATAACCTTTGTATTCCAGACGACTCTCAGAAATTCCATTGCTCACTAGGTAATTCACCACTGCTTTTGCCCTGTTATTCGATAGTTTTGTGTTCAGACTGAGGCTTCCGACATTGTCGGTATGACCTGATATTTCTATTCTGACAGAAGGATTACTTTCCAGCAGTCTTACCACATTGTTTAAACTTGTATACGACTCTTGCTTAAGCGTGGATTTTCCTGTTTCAAAATATATGTTCTTAAGTATCACCTTAGCCCCTACTTCTACCCTGTCAAGCAAAAAGTTTTTCACCACTACCTCATCATAGGTTTTCATTGACAGGTCAACCATATCCAGATAAAGAAGGTATCCTTTTGCAACAATTTCCACTCCATATTCTTTCGATTCAGGAATCTTAACGGAATAATTTCCGGTGGGATCCGAAATAGCAGTGGCCATTACCTGACTTTTCTCACGATCGATTATTTCAAGTTTAGCAACTATCGGATTCTGGTTTTCAGAATCATTAATAAATCCTCTCATAAGTATTGAAGTATCAACCTTCAACTTTTGAGACGGAACAAAATAAATATTATCATAAGGGAATTTTGCCCCAACAACCAGATCTTCCGCATCACTAACAAACATATCTTTCTCAGCTCCGAGATAAATTATTTTATAAATATCCATGCCTCCCAGTCCGGATTCTCTGTTGGTAGAATAATACCCCGTTTTTCCACCAGGCACATCCACATAAAATATATCATCATTTGGCGTATTGATGGGATATCCGAGATTAATAGGTTTTGACCACAAGCCAACATTGCTTAGAGTGCTCTTAAAAACATCATACCCTCCCATGGAATTATGTCCTTTTGAGCTAAAAAACAAAACAGAATCATTTGCACCAAGACTTACACCCAACTCATCAAAAAAAGTATTAATAACATTGCCTGCATTCACTGGTTTTTCCCATTTGTCATGCTCATTCTTCCTGCTAATATAAATATCTGTTCCACCATATCCTGCTTTGGTATTGCTCGATACAAAATACAAAGTCGATTCATCTGATGAAAGACACATTGATACTTCGCGATGTTTGGTGTTAAATTTTGAAAGGGATCTTGGAGCAGTCCATACTCCCTTTTTTAATCTGCTTACATACAAGTCGCCGCCATGATTCTTCCCTTTGTAAATGTATAAACTCTGCTTGTCAGGTGAGAGCCCGACAACAGCAACATTGGTCGTATTGGTTTTCCCGGTTATCTTTTTATCCAGACGTCTTGCTCTTGTCCATACGCCTTTTACCTGATCTGAATTGTAAATATCTTCGAAATACTTATCATCAATTATGCTCTTCTTACTTTTTTTAGAATATTTTCTTCTTGAGGTGAAATACATGATTGTCCCTTCTTTATCAATCACCGGGCCATACTCATCAAAAACAGAGTTAACGCCTGGTCCCAGGTTATTTATCACAACTCTTTTAGGCTTTTCGGTCAGCAATTTGCCATTTTTACATTGTTGTATGTATAAATCAACCTGCGACTGATAATCAGGTCTTAATTTCGGATGGAGTTTATTTATGAAATAATTGTATTCATCAATGGCTTTATCGAACTCAAGGATCTGATGGTACGCCATACCCATCAGCAAATGAATATCATAATTCACATCAGGCTTAAGTTTATAGGCTTTCTCGATGTATTCAATAGATTCAAATTTATTATCACTGTACAAATAACATCTGCCAATCATATAGTTCAGTTCAGGATTGTCCTGATTGTATCCGTATGCAATAAGATAACTTTCTCTTGCCAGTCGGTACGATCCCAAACCCCGTGAATAATAATAGTTGCCATCTTTAACGGCCATCCAGGCGTCCTTGAAACCATACTCCTGTTTTTTAAATTCTTTTCTTTTGATTTTTAAAGGATTTACCTGAGCGGATATTTCTGCTGAAAAACACAGAAAGAGAAACAGTATAGAAAGTAGTGTGATTTTTTTTGGCATGATCCTAATGGATTATTTGTTACATTCTTTTAAATATTCGTTGGCTTCTTCCAATCCAAGCTGAGTTGCCTGTTCCCAATCCAGGCATGCCTCAGTAAGCATCCCAAGCAATTCGTAGGCCAGTCCTCTGTTTAAAAATGATACAGCAAACGCAGGATTGATTTCAAGCGATTTGTTATACCATTCAATAGCTGACTCATAATCGCCTGCTTTTGCCAGCACATTTCCCATATTACATAGCACCGAGGGAGATTCCGGATTGAGTTCATAGGCTTTCTTGAAATCAGACTCAGCTTCCTCAAGATTGCCAAGTATATACCTTGCTCCTCCCCTGTTATTATAAGGAAGAAAGTTTGTAGAATCAACTTTTATAGCAACTGTATAATCCTGTTCGGCCCCCTGAAAATCTCCAAGCTTTTTCTTGGTTGTTCCCATATTTATATAGGCCATCAGCAAATTATTATCATAATTTATGGCCAGCCTGTAATCGTATATTGCACCCTGGTAATCACCGAGCATTCTTTTTGCTGTGCCTCTATCATGATAAGCTTTTGCATAGTCAGCCTTACGCTCAATTGCCATGCTAAAATCAGCGATGGCATCATTGTACTGATGAGCGAGCAATTTCATCAATCCCCGATAATAAAAGGCATGTGGAAGTGTATAATTATTTTTTATGGCCATATCGAAATCGGAAGATGTAACACTTGAAGTATCCTGTGTAAATTTCACATAAGCATTATAAAACAAAGCTTCCCCGTTATTAGGTTCAAAACTTAGAACTTGCTGAAATTCAGCCAAAGCATCATTCTTCCTTTCTTTTACATAGTAGATTTTTCCTCTTTCAATATAGGCTTCAGCAAAATTTGGTTGTAACTTATTTATGCTGTCAAGATAAAACAGAGCTCCATAATAATCTTGTGCATGAACAGCCGCCACAGCATTATTGTATAATCTTTCTGCTATTCTCTGGTTACGATAATTCGTATAATCGAATTCACCCTGTTGAGCTAACAAAGCAAAAGAAATGCAAAATAAGAATGCAATTAGGTACCCTTTTTTGATCATTGGTTAGTATTTTATAGCAGTATACTGCAAAAAGCTTGATTTTGTTATATATACAATATAATTTTATTAAAAATAAAAAAATAAATTAATTTAGAGGGGAATTTATTCACAGGCTTATAAAATGAAAACCGACCTCACGTATTTGAAAAATATGTCAGCAGGCAATAAAGACCTGATTATAGAGATGATTAATATTTTTAAAACCCAGGTTGAAGAATTTGTTACAGGGATGCATGAGTTCTATAATAATAAAGAATACGAACAGTTGGGAAGACTTGCCCACAAAGCAAAATCTTCAATTTCGATCATGGGACTGGAAGAATTGGCGGCGGAGTTAAAAACTTTTGAAACCCTTGCCAAAACAGGTGAAGAGGTCGAAAAATATCCTGTATTTATTAAAAATTTTAAAGAAGTGACAAGGGAAGCTGTTGAAGAGTTGGATGAAGTAATCAGAAATATTGATATATACATATAAATTTTGTCTCATATGCTCAAGACAGAAAAAATAAACAATGTTATTGTTGTTAAATTTAATGATGTTGATCGTTTTAATGCATTAATTGTAGAGCCCGTAAAAGAGCAGTTGAAAAGTTTTTTTAATAAGCCTGATACAAAACTTGCCCTTGATCTGGAAGGTATAAAATTTATTGACAGCTCAGGTTTTGGGGTTTTTTTATCCATCATGAAAACTGCCAATAGCAACCACGGACAATTCAAAATTTGTAATATTAAGAAAGAGGTAATGGAACTCTTCAGGCTTTTGCAATTGCACAATGTGTTTGATCTTTATGAAACACAAAGTGAATGTATAAATAGCTTTAATTGATCTGCCCTACGATGTAATGTCCAACATTTTTCATGTCCAAATGAAAAATGAATATCCTATTCTTTACCGGGAAAAGATCTTAATTTCTCACTATAATCCTGTTGTCTTCACAATCTATCATTATGGTTTTATTCTTTGAGATCGTATTTGCCAGGATTTCCTTTGACAATTTATTCAGAAGTTCCCGTTGAATGATTCTTTTTATTGGTCTGGCTCCAAATAGGGGATCAAATCCTTCTTTGCTGATAAGGTCAATTGCATCTTCTGTAATTTCAATTTCGACATGAATCTTTTCAAGTTTTCGTTGAACATGTTTTACCTGAAGTCTTACAATGTCTTTTACTTCTTCAGAGTTTAAAGGAGTAAACATGATGAGTTCATCCACCCTGTTTAAAAATTCGGGACGTATCGTTTTCCTCATCAACTCAAAAACCTGTCTTTTCAAATCCTCAAGCAATTCATCCCTGTTCCCGGCAACACCATTAAGCTTTTCCTGAATAATATGCGACCCGATATTGGAAGTCATAATGATGATGGTGTTTTTAAAATTTACAACCCTTCCTTTATTGTCTGTTAAACGGCCATCATCCAAAACCTGGAGCAGGATATTGAATACGTCCGGGTGTGCCTTTTCTATTTCATCCAACAGCACTACCGAATAGGGTTTTCTTCGAACCGATTCTGTCAACTGACCACCTTCGTCATACCCCACATATCCCGGAGGAGCTCCGATCAGGCGCGACACTGAATGACGCTCCTGGTATTCCGACATATCAATTCGTGTCATGAGGTTTTCATCATTGAACAATACTTCTGCCAGAGCTTTTGCCAGTTCTGTTTTGCCCACGCCGGTAGTTCCTAAAAATATAAATGATCCGATTGGCTTTGATTCATCCTGAAGTCCTGCCCTGCTTCTTCTTACAGCATCAGCAACTGCCTTTACAGCTTCATCTTGTCCCACAACTCGCTTGTGCAGTTCCTTTTCAAGGTTTAATAGTTTTGTTTTTTCTGCTTCAAGCATTTTGCTGACAGGTATGCCAGTCCAGCGTGATACAATTTCTGCAATATCTTCCGACGTTACTTCTTCTTTTATCATTGCCTGGTTTTGTTGTTTCTCTTCCAGTTTCTTCTTTAATTTTTCAATATTGTCTTCAGCTTCTTTGATCTTCCCATACCTGATTTCAGCCACTTTCCCATATTCGCCTGCCCTTTCTGCCTGATCTGCCTTAAGCTTATATTCTTCAATGGTTGCCTTATTCTTCTGAATGTTCTCTACAAGATCTTTCTCAGTTTTCCATTTTGCCCGCATTTTATCTCTTTCTTCACTTAAATCAGCAATCTCTCTGGCAATCTCTTCGATCTGTTTCTTGTTTCCTTCCCGCTTTAAAGCCTCTCTTTCGATTTCAATTTGTTTGATTTTTCTTTCGATTTCATCAATTTCCTGGGGAAGTGAATTCATCTCTATCCTCATTTTGGATGCAGCTTCATCAATCAAGTCAATTGCTTTATCAGGTAAAAATCTCTCTGTGATGTATCTTGATGAAAGTTCAACTGCCGCAATAATAGCTTCATCTTTGATCCTTACTTTATGGTGTGTTTCATACCTTTCTTTCAGACCCCTGAGAATTGAGATAGCACTCATATTATCCGGTTCCTGCACATTTACTATCTGAAACCTTCTTTCCAGAGCTTTATCCTTCTCAAAGTATTTCTGATATTCTCCCAGTGTTGTTGCACCAATAGCCCTTAATTCGCCTTTCGCCAGTGCAGGTTTTAGAATATTTGCGGCATCCATTGCTCCTTCAGATTTACCTGCTCCTACAATTGTGTGTATCTCATCAATAAAGAGTATGATTTCACCATCAGAATGAATTACTTCTTTTACGACAGCTTTAAGTCTTTCTTCGAATTCACCCTTGTATTTGGCTCCTGCGATCAAAGCCCCCATGTCCAATGAAAATACTTGTTTTGATTTCAGGTTTTCCGGTACATCTCCTGAAACAATACGATGAGCAAGTCCTTCTGCAATAGCTGTTTTCCCAACTCCGGGCTCTCCTATCAGGACAGGATTGTTTTTTGTCCGCCGGGAAAGAATTTGCAGGATCCTTCGTATTTCCTCATCACGACCAATGACCGGATCCAGTTTTCCTTTGCGCGCACTGTCATTCAGATTGATTGCATATTTTTCCAGAGCATTGTATGAATCCTCTGCAGAAGGTGAATTTGCGGAAGCATTTTGTCTTAATTCGTCAATTGCTTTTTCAACTTCAGCTTTTGTAAGTCCGTTGTCTTTTAACAATTGTGAAATATCATCCCCCACTGAAAGCAAACCAGACAAAACATTCTCCACTGAAACATATTGATCTCCTTTTTTCTTGCTTAGGTTTATTGCATTTTGCAGAGCTTTTGAAGCATTTGAAGAAAGGTACTGTTCCCCACCCTCAACCTTAGCATAACCATCAAGGATTTTATCCAATACCTGATCGATGGCCATCTTATTGGCCCCAACTTTATTAAAAATGAAATCGGCAACATGGTTTCCTTTTAATAACAAAGCCTTTAAAAGATGACCCGTTTCAACAGATTGATTTCCCTTTTCCCGGGCAATCAGGAATCCTTCCTGAATAACCTCCTGCGATTTTATTGTAAAATTGTTTAAGTTCATTGTGTATCATTCTTATCTGAATTCTTTCAGATCAAATTCTTAGCCAAACAGGTAATGTGTCATAATGGCATGATTAGTAACAAGTTAAGTGACATTTTGACGGTTAATGATTCGGGTAGCTAAGAGAGAGCCAAATGATTTCCATAGCATGAATTACATACTATGAACTCATCTGGCAAAATAGTATTTCAACAGAATAAAATAAAGTACTACCGGGACAATCGTTGAATAAAATAATCTGAAATTAAACCTGCCAGGTGAATCCTGTCACTTCCGTTTACATTATGCTCATGTGAAGGATATACAAAAAAATCAACAAATTTATTGGATTGGATGCATGCCTGCAGGAACAGCATGCTATGCTGCATAATAACCACAGGATCCTGTGCTCCGTGAACAATCAAAAGATCTCCCTGCAAATTGTCAGTATACCCTGTAAGATTTGTTAATTTATAGCCTTCAGGATTTTCGGAGGGAGTATCCATATATCGTTCTGTATACATGATTTCGTACAACTTCCAGTCAATTACAGGTCCGCCGGCAACACCAACCTGAAAGACTTCGGGATGCTGTAACATTAAAAATATGGTCATATAACCACCAAAACTCCAGCCATGTACTCCTATCCGATTTGTATCGATAAAAGGCAATGATTTTATAAAATCAACTCCTTCCATCTGATCGGCAAGCTGAGGAATCCCCAATTGTCTGTGAACCACATCTTCAAAATCCCGTCCCCTGTTCCATGAACCACGGCTATCCAAAGTAAAAGAAACAAACCCTTTTTGTGCCATATACTGCTGAAAATATTCAATCCTGTCCATCCATGAATTGGTCAGCAACTGGACATGCGGACCTCCATATACATAAAGAAGCACCGGGTATTGACTCCCGGGTTGAAAATCAACAGGTTTGATAAGACGGTAGAATAAATCCGTACTACCATCTGCTGCCGTCAGAGTGCCTCTTTCAACCTCTCCCAGCTTGAAATCTCTTACCGGGTTGTAAGATTTCAACAATTCCCGGACTGTTTCTCCGGTATTTAAACATATTGAGATTTTATTCGGCACTTCATAGCTGGAAAATCTGTCAATACAACAGGCCATTTCTGCATTAAAGATGACCTGATGCGTGCCTTGACCCTTGGTAAGCCTGGTAAGTTCGCGGCTTTCTCTGTCCAGCCTGTAACATTGACTTTCTAAAGGAGAAGCTTCATTAGCCATAAAATAAATGAAGTTCTCGTCGGAATCGAAACCCAGAAATTCAGTGACCTCCCAGTTCCCGTCCGTTAATTTTTTCAACGTTGCATTTTTTGCATTATAATAATACAAGTGATTGTAACCATCCCTGTTGCTCTGGTAATAAAAGTCGCCAGATGTCAGTTTTGAAAAGAATATTGAATGCTGCGGTTCAACATACCGCGTATCTGTTTCAATAAAGAATTCCTCAAGCAGTTGCCCTGTCTGCACATCATAACTTTTTAAAATCATCGTATCCTGACCTCTGTTCAAGTGTTGAACATAAATAGCACGTTCATCAGGTGTCCAGCTAAGATTTGTCAGATACTGTTCAGGATCCCCCCCGGTTATCAGTTTTGAAAGAGATTGTTGTTCAATTGAATAGATCCATAGTTCTGTTTTTTCACTTTTCAACCCTGCCATCGGATACCGGATATATTCCGATACAGCTACCCTGGCAGTATAATCAATAAGCGGATATTTGCTTACCTGAGTCTGATCCCGCCTGTAAAATGCAAAATAATGACCTTGTGGTGACCAGAAGATCCCGTTGCGTATGCCAAATTCGTTTCTGTATGCAATATCACCATTTGACACTCCGTCAATTGTATCATATGTAACCTGAACTATACTGTCTTTATTCTGGAGCCAAATATTATTTTCTAACGTATAACATACATAGTCGCCATCCGGATTTAAGGTTATATTCTCAGAGTTTGAAGGAAGTTTGAAAATTATGTCTAACTCTTTTTTACTCAAATCAAATACATGCCAACAATTTTTAATTGAAAATGAGAATTTATTCTTCGGGAGAATTTCAATTGACGGAAACTCACTGATAACATTTTGGTTGTGCTTTTCAAGGATCTCATTCAATACTTTAAGATCCAGCAACAGTTTTTTATCCGGATGAAAGGCATTCATTTCAAACAGACTATCTCCCCTTGAAAAAACAACATTCCCTGTATAATTATTCCACTGAAGGTTTTCAAGATCATCCGGCTTGAGATAAGATAATCTGCCTATCTCTATATCTTCAATACTAAAGTATTGATTATAAGAGGCAAAGCTAATAAATAAGAAGAAAAATAAACAAAGCAAAAGTTTTTTCATCAGAAGTACAATTAGAAAAACAAAATATGAGACAAATAAAAGCTTTTTGGATATGAAAGACAAATGTGTTGTATGGCGTAACTATAATGATTGAATTGCGTAGAATTCCAAGCATACAGCATAACATAAAAGTACTAACTCATTCAAAATGAGTGAACAAATCTTACAGGCCTTAATGGAACTGTTCGCAATTATTGCGAGGCCCGAAGAACACAATATCGACGGCAAAGACAGGAGAACTGTTGTCGAGTCCTATTTAGGTCGTATCCTGAATCAGGAACTCGTTGAAGGATATCTTGCCATTTTTGATAAATTCTTTGTACGTCATCAAAGTCTGGTAAATTCAAGAGGAGCTAAAAGAATCGGGCCTGATTCAGTAAAAATCCTGAGAATATGTGATCAGATCAATAAAGAACTTACCCAGAAACAAAAATTAATTGTTGTAATCCATCTTTTTGAGTTTGCCGATTCAGATGAAGCAGAGATTTCAAAGCAGGAATTTGAATTCATACAAACAGTAGCTGATTCTTTCAATGTCGATACCGAAGAGCATGACCTGATCAGAGATTTTACCATAAGGCAATCAGGCAATGCCCCTCAATCCGGAAATATTTTAATTATAAATGATGAAGAGCAGGAAGAAGACGAAAAAATAGTAAGAAAGCACTTGTTTTCCAAACATTTCAAAGGTGAGCTCTGGTTAATGAAGGCTTCTTCCGCCAATCTTTATTTCATCAGGTACCTGGGCAAACATGAATTGTATCTGAATGGTCAGCTTTTGCAGCCCTATAAAGTATTTGTATTTAATTCAGGCTCATCGATTCGTGACCACAACATCAAACCGATCTATTATAGTGATATTGTTACTCTATTTCATGCCGGTCAGCAGGAATCAAAAATCTCGTTCAATGTAGATAACATAAGCTTCAGATTTAAAAATGGCACTATGGGTCTGGAACCAATGAGTTTTGTCAAGGAGTCCGGGCGATTGGTGGGCATTATGGGAGCAAGCGGGGCAGGTAAGTCAACATTGCTCAACGTACTCAACGGCACTGAAAATCCAACCTCAGGGACCATTACTGTGAATGGGATCAATATCCATACGGAAAAAAACAATATAGAAGGATTAATTGGTTATGTGTCGCAGGATGATTTGTTGATTGAAGAACTTACTGTTTTTCAGAATCTGTATTACAATGCCAAACTTTGCTTTAGCAATTACAAAGAAGAAAAAGTTATTGCAACTGTTGATAAGATGCTGCAAAGTTTAGGTCTTTATGAGATCAAGGATGTGCACGTTGGCACTCCCCTGAACAAGATGATTAGTGGCGGGCAGAGAAAACGGCTGAACATTGCCCTTGAACTCATTCGCGAACCTGCGGTTCTGTTTCTTGATGAACCTACCTCCGGATTGTCGTCACGCGATTCCGAAAACATTATGGACCTGTTGAAAGAATTGTCGTTGAAAGGCAAGCTTGTTTTTGTGGTAATTCACCAGCCATCATCAGACATTTTTAAAATGTTCGATGAACTGTTGATTCTTGACACAGGTGGATATCTTATTTATGACGGCGATCCCATAGATTCCATTGTATACTTTAAATCGAAAATCCATTATGCCAATTACAATGAAAGTGAATGCAACGTATGCGGTAATGTAAATCCTGAGCAGATCTTCAATATTGTTGAGTCAAATATCCTTGACGAATATGGGAAATTCACCCAGCGCAGAAAAATATCTCCAAAGGAATGGAACAAGCATTTCATTGAACATGTAAAAACACAACAAACTGAGCCGGAATCTCCAGGTGAATTGCCAAATATATCCTTTAAAATCCCAAACAAACTAAGACAGTTTATTGTATTTGTAAAACGAGATGTACTTGCAAAACTAGCGAACACACAATATTTGATCATCAATTTCCTTGAAGCTCCCGTGCTGGCTTTTATCCTGTCTTTCATTATCAAGTATTACAATGAGAGCGAACTCAATGAACTCGGTTATACTCTTCTCGGCAACAGCAATTTGCCGGTATATATTTTCATGTCTGTTATTGTAGCCATATTCATGGGATTGACTATTAGTGCCGAAGAAATTATCAAAGACAGAAAAATATTGAAACGTGAGGCATTTTTAAATTTGAGCTGGTCGAGCTATCTGATCTCAAAAATATCAGTCCTTCTTGTTCTGTCTGCAATTCAGGCTGCTCTATTTGTGATCGTGGGGAACTCTATTATGGAAATAAAAGGTATGTATTTTCACTACTGGATCATACTGTTCAGCTGCTGGGTAAGTGCCAATCTGATGGGACTTATGATTTCCGATAGTTTTAAAACTGTTGTTACAATCTATATATTAATCCCCTTCCTGGTTATTCCGCAAATTATACTAAGCGGAGTAATCGTAAAATATGAAAAACTGAATCCAACCATTTCATCGCCCAATAAAATTCCTTTCTATGGCGAGATCATGACAGCCAGATGGGGCTATGAGGCATTGGCCGTTCATCAATTCACTGAAAACGAATACATGCGCCAGTTTTACCCATTAAATAAAATAATGAGCATAGCTGAATACAAAAAATACTATTGGGTAAAAAATCTTGAAAATAAGATCGATTACATAATCAAATACATTCATAAAGGAGGAAAACTGAACAAGATTGAAAACTATCTTCGTTTGTTGAGAAATGAAATCGGAGATGAACTCATGGCCAATGACAGAATTGAATTTGATTATCTGGACAAGTTATATCTTAATGAAATCGATACTAAAATATTGAATGAAACCAGGAATTACATTCGAAAAGTGAACAGGTTTTACATTAAAATATACAACAGAGCCAGTGACCGAAGAGACAAGATCATTCGTTCATACCAGAAATCGCCTGAAAATAAAGAAAAATTCATACAACAAAAACGAGATCATCATAATGACAGACTTGCAGAATTTGTTGAGAACAGTAATGAGCCTGTTAGAATTGTAGAATATAAAGGTCGCTTAATTCAAAAAATTGATCCCATTTATCTTGATCCTGAATCAAATTTAATTAAAGCACATTTTTATGCTCCACAGAAGAAATTCATAGGTGCTTACTACAAGACATTTTGGGTAAATACCATAATCATATGGTTGATGGCTATATTTTTCTATATCATATTATACTACAGAGGATTGCGTAAATTGCTTGATGCATTTGAAAACCTGAACCAGAGATTTTCCAAACAAAATGAATAAAAAAAAGGTTGTCGGATGGCAACCTTTTTAATAATACCGGGATATATCGTTTAATCTACAATCTCTATCATTTTAAAAGGAACCCTAATGATTGACTCATAATCTTCTCCTGCCTCTAACATATCTTCATCATCTTCTTCATAATACCAGTTTATCTGAACATCATATTTATTTTTGTGAATCGCTTCAAGTTTTTTAAATACGTCTAATATACATTTTGAAGAACTAGTATTGAAATATTCCAGATGAACATTTACTTCAGTCCTGGAAAGCGGAGCTTGAGCATATTCTTCCAACCAATCAACCAATGGTTTGTAGAACTCAATTGAGTTTTCAGGAATTGATCTTCCTTTTATTTCAAGAGTTCCTTTCTCAACATCAAAATTAACGTTGGGGGTTTTAGTAGTTCCTTCAATTTTCAATGATTCCATATTAAAATATTGAGTCAATTAAACCTGAATAGCTAAGTCAAAAAATACATATTTATCGTTATACGGATAAAAATTATAAATCATCTTTTTACCTGTTTTCCTCGCAATATCAACTAGTCCAAGACCTCCTCCACCTTTGGCTGATATCTTTTGATGATTTAAAATAAACTTGTACATGTCTTTCAATTCATCTCTTGATAACGAATTGATCTTATCGATCTTTTCTTTTAGGAACTTTGTTTTTGTACTTACAACAAAATTTCCGGTAGTAACTTTAAAATCTCCGTTCTTTTCTCTTTCAACCACCAATATTCCAAATTTGGGATCCAGATCTTCATATATTCCATCATGCGTCTCTTCTATATGATGATATAAATTCTGAAGGCTCTCAACAAGTACATTGTAGAGCTTTTTTCGGGTTTTTCCTTCTTCCTGGTTAGCTTGGAGCTTATCTTCCACGGCTTCCAAAACCTCATTGATCAATTCAGAGGTAATACTTCCTTTGTAAGCTAAAAGAATATCTCCTTTGCTGATGTCAGTGTAATATTCATTTATGTTAAAGCTCATAGAAAGCTTTTGTTAACAAACATTCTGTTTTGGATTCAACAAATATAGAAAAAATCTTCATTGCACAACTTCAAATTAGGGCACATATAGTATTTAGGATAATTATCAGCAATGCTATAGATAAATATAATATAAAATGTTAAAACATTTCTGTTTTAACAACAACAATTCGTAATTCTTTTGTTATCTGTTTATTTGTATGTCCCTTTCCTGCTTCCTGAATAGATCTCATATTTATTAAACCTGCATTCCAAAGCTCCGTTAAAAACTCTAAACTTTTTTACGGGTCTTAATCCAACATGTTTCAAAGCATTCAAATTACTGCTTATAATCCAGGCTTCAGCGCCCGTAAAATTTCTTTTCAGACTATCTCCGATTATACGATAAAAATTGACTATCTGACTATTGCCCAGGCGCTCTCCATAAGGAGGATTGATGATAGCCAATCCTCCGTTATGTATTGCAGGATAGTTTCTGAAGTCAATCCCCCTGTATTGAATATTTTTTAAAACCGATGCATTTCTTGCATTCAACGATGCAATTTTAATCGCTTGTTTTGATATATCACTCGAAAAAATATTTCCGTTCCATTCCTTTTCCTGTATATCGTCGTATATTTTGTTCCACAATTCCTCGTCAAAATTCATATGATTCTCAAATCCAAAGTGAGTTCTGAATATTCCCGGTGGTATCTCTCTGGCTATTAGTGCTGCTTCAATACCAATCGTTCCGGAACCACACATGGGATCATAAAAATCTCTCTCTCCTCTCCATCCGGTAAGCAAAATAAGACCGGCAGCCAACACTTCATTCATGGGTGCTTCAAAATCTCCTCTCCTGTAACCTCGCTTATGCAAAGAACCTCCTGAAGAATCAATAGATACAGTCAATACATTGTTTGCCAGGTGAACATTTATTAAAACATCAGGATCGGTTTTATTCACGCTTGGCCTGCGATTGGATACCTGTCTTAACCGGTCTGCAACCGCATCCTTGGTTCGCAGAGAAACAAACTGAGAATGAGTAAAAACCGAGGAACTCAGAAAGGTGTCAACAGCTATGGTCATTCCCGGTTTTAAATGATTTTCCCATTCATACTGTTTAATAACCGTATACAAATCAATTTGTGTTTTGATATTTTCTTTAAGAACCGGCACCAGTATACGAAGAGCAGTTCTTAAATATAGATTCGACTTATACAATAAAGCCTTGTTCCCAAAAAATCGCACTGCTCGGTTGAGCACCTCAATTTTTTTCCCGCCAATTTGGCGTATTTCCTGTGCAAGTATTTCTTCAAGACCGGGAAATGTCTTTGCTACCATTTCCATCTGGTCCGCATTTTGTGTCATAAATGAATCTTTAAAAACTGACTAACCTCCCTAACAGCGTTATCATATCTTTCAGTACCTTTCCCCCCAATAACAGAATAGTTCAAATTAGCACGTTTCAATTCATTTTCATAATCCTTGAATAGTATTTCGCGCATGATTCCTCCATTTTCTCTTATTCCATCCTCGATCCATGGTATATCCGGTTTGCAAAGAAGAAAATAATCATCCGCTGTTTTTCCTATTTCCGTATCTATCCATGCAGGATATTCACCAAAAACTCTCACAAACCAGATCTTGGTTATTATCAAATATGTATCAACAAATAAAACAGGATCTGATACAGAGGAACTGGTTTTCACCATTTCAACCTGTTTCAATGCTATATTTAAAACATCATCATATATATAATGTCTGTTCAATTTTTCAATATAAGTCCTTGCATACTCAGGAACATATTGAACATGGTAGAAATCTGCCAGGTAAGTTGCAAGCTCTGTTTTCCCTGTAGATTCAGGCCCGGTTATGATAATCCGTACTATTTCAGCATTTGCTTTTTCCATGTTTTATGCCATTCAATATAACCAAGGATCGCAAGACTTGTATAGACGATGAATAAAAATACTGTCGGGTACAATCCCTTATAAATATATAATCCGGCCGATACAGAATCAACGACAATCCATATCAGCCAATGTTCCAGTATTTTTCGCGCCAGCATCCATGTTGCCACAATGCTCAGTGCAGTAGTAAAAGCATCCCAAAGTGCAATATCCGAGTCTGTATATTTCCTTAATATATAAGCTATGAATACAAACAGAAAAATACTGATAAGCAGAAGAGCAAAACCTAAGGGCAATCTGATCTTAGATACTGGCAATTCATTTGCATTTTTCCCCGGTTTGCTCCAGTGTATCCAGCCATATACGCTAATCACCACATAATAAATATTGATTCCCATATCGGCATAAATCTTTGACTGGAAAAATACATACACATAAAGTAAAGAAGTAATCAGGCCAAATAGCCATAGAAGTATATTCCCCTTAACAGAGTATACGAGGTAAATCAGACCTGTTATCGTGGCAATTACTTCGATGGAATTGCACAATAGCCACCAGATAACTTTTGTAAAAATATTTTGAATTTCTCCTGCAGAAACCAGCATCAATACAACAGTTTCTTTGAATATAATTCCCAGTGATCCAACACCTCAATTGCTTTTATCAGATTTTCATTTTCCTGGTTTATGATTTGATAAAACTCACTGGTTGACCATAGATCTCTTGCTATATATGCCTTCATGATCAACGCAATTCTGTTTTTTGATAATTCGAACTCTTCCTGACTGAAATCCAAACCTTCCTTTATGGCAAAGTTGTTCAGCTTGGTCAAAAGCTCATCTGTTACAACAAAGTCATTCGTATATTTCAGAAAGTTCTCATATCCGTTCAAAATCTTCTTCCTGTTTTTATCAACATATTCCAGCACAAATTGATTCAGGATCCCATCCCTGATCAAATTGCTATAATAGTCAGAATAAGAAGTCGTGTCGAGAGGAACAAAAATATCGGGCATAATTCCTCCACCTCCATATACTATCCTTTTATTAATGAGAGTTCTATATTGAAGAGAATCAGGAAATTTAATGCTATCCTTATTGATAAACTCACCGTTTTCATATCTGTTATAAATTTCCATTTCATAGTCTTCGTTCCCATTTTTGTATGACTTCTGAATAAGACGACCTGAGGGTGTATAGTATTTTGCACTTGTCAATCTGATCATTGATCCATCAGGCAATTCAAGCTGTCTCTGAACAAGTCCTTTCCCAAAGGAGCGACGACCAATAATTATACCTCTGTCCCAATCCTGGAGAGCTCCCGAGACGATTTCGCTTGCACTGGCTGAACCTTCATCGATTAAAATTACTATTTTCCCTTCTTCAAATAAGCCTTTAGAAGATGCGAAGTATTCTCTTTTCGGACTGTTCAATCCCTGCGTGTATACAATTAACTTGTTATTATCCAGAAACTGATCTGTCAAAACCACCGCTATATCAAGATATCCACCTGCATTGCCGGTAAGATCCAATATCAAATCCTGAGCGCCTTCTTCTTTTAACATGACAGAAGCTTCACTAAACTCACCCATCGTAGTCATTGAAAATCGGTTAAGTTTGATATAACCAACTTCATCCGAAAGCATGTACGCAGCATCCAGACTGTTAATTGGAATTTTATCCCTTGTTATTGAAAAGTCCAATAGCTGATCAACTGATCTGCGCAGGACTGATACATTTACCCTGGTTCCTTTGGGCCCTCTTAGCAAGGAAAAAACATCTTCATTTGTCAATCCAATGCCGGCTATATTTTCCTCATCAACCTTTATTATCCTGTCACCAGAGAGTATCCCGACTTTTTCTGATGGACCGCCAGGAATAGGAGTTATTACAAAAAGTGTATCATTCAATATATTAAAAGATATCCCGACACCCTCAAAATTCCCCTTAAGTGGTTCATTCATTTTCTTAACATCTTCCTTGGAAATATATGTTGAATGAGGGTCCATTTCCATTAAATTACCTTTAATGGCATCTTCTACCAATTTCTCATTGCTAACAGAATCTACATAATATGTATTCAGATATTTTAAAAACTGAACATATTTATATGCCTGTTTTGAATGATCCTGACCATAACTATTTATAAAAAGTGCTAAAAACAACCAAGTCGATAACACGCGCAGTGATAATTTCATCCGATTTATTATTAAACGATTATCTAATTTCTGATTTCTACATCCAGAGAACTTCATATGTTAACAAATTCAATATAAAAATGGCAAAAATAAATAAATTACCGATGAATGCTTATTCAAGGGACAGTATTTATACAATCCGAACCAGCGCCAATAATAATTACAAGTTTCGAGTCTCAAGTCGTTAGTCTCACTTCTCCGCTAACGCGGATTTAGCGAAGCTAATCCATGATGCCGAATTTGCCAGATCACCGCAGTTGTTGTACCTCCCTTCCAACCTGCACCCAGCACCCAGCACCCACTCACCATCCCATCTTCCCATTTTCCCACATTCTCACCCTCTCATTTTCTCATTTTCCTAACTTCTCTGCTTCTGAATTCGCCAGATTGCCACGCTTCATTTCTTTTCGCTCGTATTCTAAGAATAAAGCAAGCTTTTCATACAAAATTTTGATGTTTAAATATCACATAGGGTGTTTGTCTTTTCACCGTTGCAAACACTCTATTAACAAGTTTACAACTAATAGCATTAAT